>Ga0209828_1000557_pt1 | contig 35223 bp, 28 predicted proteins | sample MaitaG_FD_187429 | JGI IMG/M metagenome (GOLD analysis project Ga0209828, IMG submission 187429) | Marine algal microbial communities from Maine, USA - Maine_Asex2 metaG (SPAdes) (version 2) | ecosystem: Host-associated > Algae > Red algae > Unclassified | place: Maine, USA | collected 2015-01-05
ATAAATTTGGTGTTAATTGGATGGTTAGTGTGGAATGAGGGGGTTTTCATATCTCTTCTAATTCAAAAGTATTTTGAAACCATTCAATAAAGTTTTCTATTAAGGGCGTTTCAATTCTTAGAAATTTCTGCACCTTTATCATCTGCATCTATTATAATGCCTATGTGTTCAACATTTGGTGATTGTAATTCTTCTTTTAAGGAAATTTTTATCTTTGAATCTCCATTTGCATTTATAGCAAACTCATTCTTAAACTTATATTCATTGCGATAACCTTTTGGTGGAGAAATTTGTTTTCTTTTAAGAATAGCAGATAACACAATGGCATCATCTTTCCCTTCAACTATTAAACGTTGCTGCATTACTTAACGTATTTCTAATTGAAGGTCCAAAGTTTCACGCAAACGTTCCCCATCAAAAATAATGGCTTCGTTTTCGCCTTTTCTATTTATTTGTAAGCGGATGTATTGAGCATCATTAATATACTTTTCATCATCTGAAACATAGTGAAAAGTCCGCAACACATCTTGGCTATGCGTAGTGGCAAAAACTTGTATGTTCCATTTTTGCGCATATTTAAAAATCATATTCCATAATTTTTCTAAGGCAGAATAATGTAAGCCTAATTCTAACTCATCTATTAATAAAATACTGTCTTTTGCGTTTACTAAACTTAGGGCAATTAGTAATATTCGGTTTACTCCATCTCCTAAGGTGCTTAGTGGAACTGGTTTATCAGTATTTTCTAATCTAACATTTACGACTTCTCTGCCAACATTTAATCTAACCAAATCTGGCTGAATGGTTTCTTTCAAAATTTCATAAACATCTTCTTCATAATCTGTTAAGGCAACCTTTTCCCAAAGAGAACTTAGTGTATTGAAATTTGAATTGAAAGAAACATAAACTAAGTTTTCGGGTGGATGTTCTATTAAGATATTCGGGTCATACATTTCTCCTTCGTTAGAAGTAGATTTTTTAATACCGTTTGATTTCGTTAATAAACCAGATAATATAAATTCTGGTTTGTTTTCATAGTCAACTTTGTAATTTAAGAGATTCTTATAAGATTTTTGTGACCCTTTAATAAATACTTTTCGTTTATCTAAGATTTGATTAATTACTGCGCTACTCCAATTTGACCACAATATCCTAATCGCATCCAAAAGCGTAGTTTTCCCAGCATTATTTTTACCAGCAATTAAATTCACCCGCTTTAAGGTTGGTATTTCCAACTCTTTAAAACACATAAAATTTTTGATGTGTAGATGGTCAATCATATTACTGTTTTTGCAAAGTTAATCAATTTATAAAAACATTTTTTTAATACCCAATTGTACCATTAAAGACAAAACTCACATTTTCTTCTAAAAATAAGCACAATTTTATTTTTAAACATTTTGTAATGTAACTATATTTGTACTTCAAGTCAGTTAAGTAATATTACCAAGTATTCCGCTCTATTAACATCATATCTTATTAACATAGAGAGTACTAACTAACTACAAACAGATTTCTACAAAATACTTCACAACCATTTTCAAAGCATTTTAATTTAATCTATTTCACAATTCACCCTTCAAATTTATTTTTAATGATGGGAAAAACAAAACTGATTTTGTTTACTGCTGTAGTAATGCTGTGTGCAAATGTTTTAAAAGCTCAGGTATGCGGTGCTACTAATCTACAATTAAATGAACTGGTATATGAAACAGAGCTAATTGTTATTGGTAAGGTAATAAAAAAACATAGTTTTTGGAATGATACCAAAACCAACATTTATACAGAACATATTATTGAAATTGAACAGGCCACAAAGTTTAATGCTAATAAAGTTGCTGTTTTAACAGAAGGTGGCACTGTCGACGATCTCACTTTCGAAATTTTTGGCTTACCTAATTTAACTTTACAAAGCGAAGGTGTTTTTTTTCTAAATAAAAATTATAATACCATTACAAATAACACCAACAACAATTACTATAATTTAGTAGATGTAGGTAATTATAATGCAGCAACAAATAAAATTGAAAACAGTAATTCAATTATTACAATTGATAATTTTAATAAGCTATTAACCCAAAAACATAAAGCTGTTTTTTCTTTTACTAATAGTAAAGAAAAATCTTACAAATTAGAACAAGCTACAATAAGTAACATCAACCCAAAAATTATTGGAGGTGGTAGCAACAAAGTTTTAACCATTACAGGAAGCGGGTTTGGCACTTTAACAGGAAGTGCCAAAATAGCTATGCGAAGTGCTGGTAGTTTAAGCGCATCGGCATTTATAGATATTGATAAAACTAATATAAAAAACTGGACCGATACCAAAATACAATTTGTGGTACCTGGTGATGAAATTACTTCCAATTTTGCGGGGGTAGCCAGCGGCAAAATAAAGGTAACCAATAGCGCTGGCTTAGTTACTACTTCATCAAAAACAGTTGAAATAAGCTTTAACAGAAAAGTTTTTAAAGGAACTTCAGTTAGGTTAAGAGGTAAAAACCAAAACGGAGCAATTCCCTTTTATGTAGAGCGAAGGTTAATTAATGATGGGGCGTTGCCTGCGGTTAAAAGTGCCTTAGAAATTTGGAACTGTGCAGCAGGCTCAAATTTTGTTTACGGGGGCATTGTTGATAATGTTTGTAAAGAATATGATGAAATAAATGTAATATGTTACGATTCAACCATTCCTACTTTTAATTTGGCCATTACCAAAGTAGTATCACGCAGCTGTAGTGCTTATAATGTAGCAGATCAAATAGATGCAGACATTACCTTTAACTCAAATTTAAGTTGGGGCTTTAACGATAATATAACCAGCGGTCAATTTCATTTTCAGTCAGTTTTATTACACGAATTAGGGCATGCCTTTATGTTGAGTCACGTAGTAAATAAGGCTGATATAATGTATCCCTCCTTAAGAAATGGCTTACTTAAAGTTGAACCAACCAATAATGATGTTGATGGAGGTTTGCAGGTAATGAGCGAAAGTGCTTCGGCAGTTAACTGTAGCTCGTATGGCCAAATTAAACCTTACAATTCTGAGAGCTGCAACGGCTGTTCTAATGTAACAAATATTAAAGCTAAAAACATTACAGAAAATTCGGTTTATCTAAATTGGGAAACCATTCGCAATTCCGTTTCTTACAAAATGCGTTATCGTTTTAATGGATCAAAATGGTATCAATACGATGGTGAAATTAGCAGCTTAATATTGTTTGATTTGCCTGCTTGCACAACTATTGAATGTAAGCTGTTGTCTTTCTGTAACAATAATGAAAAGTCTGAAAGTGAAAAAACCTACAGATTTACAACCTTAGGTTGCCAGTAAATTTTAACTTATTTCCGCTACTTCAAAACCCATTTTTTCCAAATCTTTATAAAAGTTAGGATAGGATTTACTAACCACCATTGGATCTTCAATTATTATTTCGGGCAATATTAAAGCAAGTGGCGCAAATGCCATTGCCATTCGATGATCTTCATAAGTTTCGAAAGTTGGTGTTGGTAAGTTAAGATCTGCTTTGCCACTTAATTCAAAATGTATCTCATCGGTGCTGGTAAAAGAAACGCCAATTTTTGCGAGTTCGTTTTGCAGGGCAGCTATTCGATCTGTTTCTTTTCGGCGCAAAGTTTGAAGCCCCGTAAATTGAGCACCTATACCAAGTGCAGCACAATAAACGGCTACCGTTTGTGCTAAATCTGGACATTCGGTAAAATCAAAAATAAATTTATTATTGCTGGGGCCTGCTTTTATAAGATGCAAATAAGGTTTCATAAAAAATGATTTGATGCCCAACTGATCTGTAATTTGCTGTATCTGCTGATCGCCTTGAACAGAATTTTCAAACAACCCATTTAACAACAATTTCGATTGTTTGGCCAATGCAGCAATAGTAAAAAAATAAGAAGCGGCACTCCAATCTGCTTCAACGGTATAATCTTTTGCTTTGTATTGTTGTGGCGCAATTGTAATTTGATGATCTTCCCAAGTATGCGCAATACCAAAATTTTGCATTAACTTTAAAGTCATTTGAACATAAGGCGTAGAAACCAAATTGCCTTTAATGTTTAGTTGTAAACCTTTTTTTAAGGTAGGCGCTATCATTAATAAAGCCGAAATAAATTGACTGCTAATAGTTCCTGCTATATTTATTTTTCCTCCTTCAAGCATTTTACCATTTATGTTTAATGGCAGGTAACCTTCTTTTTTTGCATAAGTAATATCTGCCCCCAAATTTATTAAAGCGTTTACTAAAGTTTCTATAGGGCGTTTATGCAATCTTTCCGTTCCACACAAGTACCAATTGCCTTTGGTTATTGCAAGCAAAGCAGTTAAAAATCGGCTTGATGTTCCGGCAGCACCAACATCAATTTTAGCTTCATTAAAGTTAAGTGCTTTTAAAAGTAATTGGCTATCATCGGCAGTTGCTAACTTATGTATGGTAAAATTTTGCTGGCATAATGCACGTATTATTAACAAACGATTGCTAATACTTTTTGAAGTAGGCAAATCAATAGTAGCATTTATTGTTTTGGTATGATGCGTTATTTTATATTGCATTTTAGGTAAGATTATTATAAATAGTGAACGCTTTTTTAATTTCAATTTCGGTAACAGAAACATCCCATACCGGTTGGCCAAAATTTTTTAACAGCGCAAATTTAATGTGGCCAGCCTCGTTCTTTTTATCATTCTTCATTAAATTAACTAAGGCATCAAATTTATTTTCTAAAATTTTAAAATGATCTCTAATCATTAAACTATTGGTATAAATTTGAGCCACCAAGTTACTATCTGACCCAAATTTTAACTCACCTAAAATCGCCTCTATTACAAAACCTATTGATATTGCTTCACCATGTAACAAGGCTTTCGCTCCATCATTTTTTAACGAAAAACTTTCTATAGCGTGCCCAATGGTGTGGCCAAAGTTGAGTTGTTTCCGATCCGCCTTTTCGTTAAAGTCGGCAGTTACAATATTGTTTTTATAATTTACTGATTGATATATGTGTTGTTGTAAATTTCCTGTTAGTTCTAACACGTCGTTCCTCATCTCGGCACTTAATAAACTGCCCGATAAAAAGCCATGCTTCAGCATTTCAGCAAAACCATTTTTTCGATGTCGAATAGGCAAAGTTTTTAAAAACTGAGTATTAGCAAATACCAACTGCGGATTAGTAAAAGTGCCTACTTGGTTTTTAAAGCCGTCGAAATTAATGCCTGTTTTTCCACCAACAGAAGCATCTACCATGGCCAATAAAGTGGTTGGTAATTGTATAAAATTGATACCACGTTTGTAAATGCTGGCAGCAAATGCGCCCATATCGCAAATTACGCCACCGCCTAAATTTATTAATAAAGCCTTTCTATCAGCTTGGTGGCTAATAAGTTGTTGTATAATTTGTTGTAAGGTTTCAAAGTTTTTGTGTTGCTCACCACTTTTTATTTGTACAATGTTTAGTTCAATATTGTTAACTTCATTTTGTAAAATTGGCAAGCAATGTGCAGCCGTATTTTCATCTACTAAAACAAAATATTTGCTGTAAATGGCGGTTTTCAAATACTTATTAAAAGCTTCTAAACTTTGTGTAACCAAAACATCGTAATTACCGTAAGCCTTTATTTTAAGCGAATTGTTCATTAACTATTAAAAAGTTCTGCCATCTACTAATTTGTCGTACGCCTCATCAAAGGGTTCCCACAATTCTATTTTGTTGCCTTCACCATCTAACAAATGTACAAATTTGCCGTATTCAAAAGTTTCAATTTTATCTAAAACGGTAACACCTTCTTCTTTTAAAATAGCCACTAATTTTTCCAAATCTTCAACCCTATAATTTATCATAAATGGCTTTTCAGAAGGATGAAAACTTTTAGTGTCTGCTTTAAAAGGCGTCCATTGGGTATGTCCTTTTTTAGTAGCGTCTTCTCCTTGATGCCATACAAAATTAGTACCATACGCATCAGTTTTTAACCCCAAATGTTTGCTATACCATTCTTTTAATCTTTCAGGATTTTCACTTTTAAAAAACACGCCTCCAATGCCAGTTACTCGTTTCATATTTTATTATTATTTTCTTTCTAATTTGGGTTTGATATTGAATCCAACGGATTAAGTTTAGCAGGCGGAATCAATTTTGGTTTTGCTTCTGGATTAGCTTTCTTACCCAAATTTATTTTATTATTTTTTATTTGATTTGCTTTTTGTTTTGGCTTTGTTAAAGAATCCGATTGATTTGTTTTAGCAGGTGGAGTTGACTTTATCTTCAATTCTGGATTAGCTTTCTTACCCAAATTTATTTTATTATTTTTAGTTTGATTTGCTTTTTGTTTTGGCTTTGTTAAAGAATCCGATTGATTTGTTTTAGCAGGTGGAGTTGACTTTATCTTCAATTCTGGATTAGCTTTCTTACCCAAATTTATTTTATTATTTTTTATTTGATTAGTTGCTCCTTTTGAGTTTGCGTTTTTATTACCTGTCGGTTTGGTCTTATTATTTTTTGGTTTATTGTTGGCCAGTTGTTTCATTTCCTCAAAAGTATTTAACACTTTGCCAAAAACATATTCTTGTATTAAAACCACCTCTTTTGTATTATCGGAAGTCGCATAATACCTATCCACATCATACAATACCCTTTCGCCAGCTTGGTCAAATTGAGTTTTACTTCTTTTATTTACAGGCATATAAAATATAGTTAATTGTTGCTTAGTACCATCTTCTAACTCAACAGTTAAAATATTTTTTGGGGTTTGTTTTAATAACGAATCCGTTCTGGTATAGTCATTAAGATATGCTTCACAAGCTAAAAACCTAAAAGCTTGTAAATAATTTAAGGCATTAGCAGGCTTTAATGGAATTGGTTTAGTATTTCCTGCCAAAGCTTGTAGAGCATAGTTTTGTTTATTTATTACATTTAACTGAAAACCATTTTTGGGTTCCGAAGGATATTGCAAATTAATACTTTTAATTTTTTCAGGACGAAGGGCAAAAAGTGTTCTATCGCGCCAATCTATTTCTTTTAAAATATATCTACCCGAAATATAACCCGTAAACCCAGGAATATGAACTGCATAAGGTTGCTCCGCACCTTCTAACACCATATAATTGGCATTTTTATCTAAGTTAGTGCCACCTATATAATAAGTTTTTACTGGCTCATCATTACCTTTTAGGTAAATTTCTACTTTTTTAGCATTGCCAGCCATATTGCGAACCACATTATTATGCCCCGCATTAGCTACCGGATGTTTTGGCCTAATGCGTTTAATAGTTTCAAGTAGCAAATCAATTGCCCCTTTTTTAACCTTGTATTTATCATTTACAATCCATTCATTGCCTGTTTTTCGTTGCAGCAATACTTCTTTTTCGCCTTTATCCACAATAAATATCTTTTCAATTGAAGCAGTATCAGCTACCGCAAAATTGCTTTCTACTTGGTTTAAAGTACTTTTAGTTTGCTTAGTATAAAACAAAATAATAGCAATTAAAGTAAGTACCAATATTATTAAGATGCCCAATTTTCTCATTACCCGCAAAGTTATTGATTGTAACGCTAAATGCATGGTTGAGAAGTAATTTTATTGCAATATTTAATAGTAAATCAAAGCAAAAAAGCATTTCTGATTTATAAAAAGAAAAATTTACCTTTAAACTGTAGTATATTTAACACATCAAAGTATTTAAATTTAGTAAAATGAGTAAATTGACCCGCTTAATAATACTTACTGCCCTTTTATTTATAAGCATTTTTTACACCTATGCACAAGTAGAAAACTTTACTACCCAAACTAATGCTTTTTTAAAACAGTACGTTAGCCAAGGCTTTGTAAACTACAAAGCAATAAAACAACAACCAGCCCAATTAGAAGCCCTAACCAACTTAATTAGCACCATAAAGTTTAAAAACTTACAAGGTAATGAGCAAAAAGCAGCCTTAATTAATGCCTACAATGTTTTAGTGATAAAAGGCGTGGTTAATGCTTACCCAATAAACTCACCATTAGAAGTAAAAGGATTTTTTAAGGAACAAAAATACAACGTTGGTGGTGAATTGATGACTTTAGACTACCTAGAAAAAGAATTTTTGTTTAAAAACCACCCTGACGCTAAGTTGCATTTTGCATTGGTATGTGCAGCAACAGGTTGCCCAAAGCTATCAAGTATGGTTTACCAAGCCAATATGTTAGACAAGCAGTTAGAAATGCAAACCCGCAAAACCTTAAACAATGGTAATTTTATTAGACAAACGGGTGATACTGTTTTTCTTTCAGAAATATTTAAATGGTACCGCCAGCATTTTGAAGCAGACTCAAAGGATGTAATTTCGTTTATTAATAAATATCGTTCACGAAATATTGATGCAAACAGCAAAGTAGATTACTACACTTATGTGTGGGAATTGAACGAACCAAGACGGTTGAGCAACTCAAAATAATTACCACCAACTTTATTACCACCAAACCAATGTATTCGCATAAAAAAAAATCTTAAAAAAATAAATTATTGAAACTGTTAGCATTTAGTTTTTAGAAGCGAAACAGTAGTCGGTTGCAAAAATTTTGGTCTCGCCATCCGTTTAAATACCATTTTGTTATAGCTTTAGAAACTAAATTCAAACACCCAATACAAAATGGTATAACCACTTCTGTCGAGGCTATTTTTCCAACTGCGTGCTGCCGTGTTAACCCTCTCAACTGCATGGTTATACTGCAATCTATTTCCATTACATAGCTTAGTAATTTTAGAGGTGCAGTATTTCATAAAAACAATTATAATTTTTTATTTTACGAAATCAAAAATATAAAACAGATTTAAAGCTATTATAAAAGCTCTTAAAATAAAAACCCCATACCTCAAAACTGAGATATGGAATTTTTGAAACAATAAAAACTTAAAGCGCTGTAAGGGAAGGATTCGAACCTTCAAAAAGCAGTTAGGCAATTAAAAGTCAGGCAGCATAAACTACCTGACTTTTTTTTGCTTTATTCCATAATCTTCACCCCCGAGACAGGAGGGCACGGCTGCCAATTTCGTCACCTTACAATATGTTATTAACAAGTTATTTTTTTATTATGCAGAAAAATAAAAACTGCCAAAAGCTGTAAGGGAAGGATTCGAACCTTCAAGGAGAAGTTAGTCAAACGAAGGTCAGGTAAATAAAAACTTACCTGACCCCCGTCGATTTGTCCCACACGCTCCACCCCCGAGACAGGAGGGCACGGCTGCCAATTTCGTCACCTTACAATATATTACTCAAAGAACTGGTGCAAATATAAAACGACATTACTTTTATTACAAATAATTCAAGCATTTAAACTAATTTTTAAATTTCATTTAAAATAAACTACTTTTGTTAGATTAAATTTAATTAATGATTGAAAAAGAAAGGGTCAATTTGATGATCGACAATTTGGACAAGTCTATTTTAAACCTTTTGCAGGCAGATGGTAAGCTTTCTTATGCCGAAATTGGTAAACAATTGTTTTGTTCGGCAGGCACGGTTCACGTACGGATGAAAAAAATGGAAAAAGAAGGCATTATTAAAAAGCAAGAATTAAAGGTAGCCTATAAAAAGCTGGGTTATGATATTGAGGCCTTTTTAGGTATTTACTTAACCAGTAGTTTAAAGTACGATGAAGTAGCCCAACAACTAAAAACCATTAAAGAGGTATTGAGCCTGCATTACACAACTGGAGCTTATAGTATGTTTGCCAAAATTGTTTGTAAAGATACTTTACATTTAATGGATGTACTGCATAGCAAAATACAAAGTATAGAAGGTGTGCAGCGCACCGAAACCTTAATTTCGTTAAAAGAAAACATTGAACGGCCGCTGGTTTTGGAGTAGCAATTTTATCTACCTTATAATGACTAAGAAAAACTAAGCCTTTACATTGTTGATCTGCGAAAAAATAATTTAAAATTCACGTCAATCATTTAATCATAAAAATCACAGTTCAGATAATAAGCGAACAAAAGTAAATCTAATTAATCAAAATAAACCTATAAATCGCAATCCAAAACGCTTATGTTAACACCAAAAATACACAACACCAATGAGCCAATTAGCCTTACAATTAATAGCCGAAGCCAAACGTAACAATGCCAAAGTATTAAACTTGGGCAACTGCGGTTTAACCAAATTGCCCAATGAGCTGTTTGAGTTGACAGACTTTGTTAGAAGGTATTGCTACTGATAATAAGCAAAGGCTTGTTAATAAAAAATTAGATAAAATAATTGATGAACTTGGCAACAAACAGCAAAGCCTTTAACAGAATAGGCAAAAAATTCTAACAGATATTGAACTGTTTAAAAGATGACACATTCATTAATTCTTCTTCAAAAGGTGTCACCTTTGTTTACACCGTCCTCATTTGCGGAAAAAACAACACATCTTGTATCGAGTTCTGATTCAACATAATCATCGCTAATCTATCAATACCTACACCAATACCTGCCGTTGGCGGCATACCATAAGTTAAGGCGTTTAAAAAATCTTCATCTAAAACCATGGCTTCTTCATCGCCTCGCTTGCCAAGTTCTATTTGTTTTTCAAAACGTTCGCGTTGGTCAATTGGATCGTTTAATTCGCTAAAGGCATTGCTAATTTCTTTGGCATTGCAAATTACTTCAAAGCGTTCTACTAACCCGGGTTCACTTCTGTGCTTTTTGGCAAGTGGCGACATTTCAATAGGATAATCCGTTATAAAAGTGGGTTGAATTAATAAAGATTCTACCTTCTCTCCAAAAATCTCATCAATCAATTTTCCACGGCCCATACTTTCTTCAATGGGTACATGCAGTTTTTTGGCGACGGCACGCATACCAGCTTCGTCTAATGCAGAAACATCTTCGCCTGTAAATTCTTTAATCGCACCATACATGGTATAGCGTTTCCAGGGGCGTTTAAAGTTGATTAAATTTCCGCCTACCTGTATTTCTGTTGAACCACTAATGGCTTGCGCAACATATTCTACCATTTCTTCAAAATAATCCATCATCCAATAAATGTCTTTGTAGGCTACGTACAATTCCATCATCGTAAATTCGGGGTTATGAAAACGGCTCATCCCTTCATTTCTAAAATCTTTGGCAAATTCAAAAACGCCATCAAAGCCGCCAACAATTAATCGTTTTAAATACAGCTCATTGGCAATACGCAGGTAAAATTTTTGATCTAAAGTATTATGATGTGTGGTAAAAGGTCGTGCAGCTGCTCCGCCATAAATAGGTTGCAAAACGGGCGTTTCCACTTCTAAATAACCGCTGTCCATCATAAAACGGCGCATAGCATTAGTGAGTTTACTGCGCATTTCAAATACTTTGCGCACTTCGGGGTTTACAATTAAATCTACATAACGTTGGCGATAACGCAACTCCGGATCCGTAAAAGCATCATACACTTCGCCATCTTTTTCTTTTACAATGGGTAACGGTTTTAACGATTTGCTTAACAATTTCAGCTCTGTTACGTGTATAGAAGTTTGCCCAGTTTTAGTAACAAAGGCACGGCCTTTTACTCCAATTATATCACCAATGTCTAACAATTTTTTAAATAGATCGTTGTACAAGGCTTTGTCTTCTTCGGGGCAAATTTCATCACGAGAAACGTATAATTGAATTTTTCCGTGTGTATCTAACAATTCGGCAAAACTGGCTTTACCCATAATTCGCTTCATCATTAAACGCCCAGCAATTTGTACCTCTTGGTAGTTGTTTTCGTCTGCGTCAAAATTTTCAACTACTTCTGCCGAGGTACAATTAACGGCAAATGTTTCTGCCGGATATGGGTTAATGCCCATTTCAATTATTTTTTGGAGTGCTTCTCGCCTTACAACTTCTTGTTCAGATAACTGCATTGTATGTTTGTAATTTTTATAAGATTTTATGTTGTGCAAAGGTAAACATTTTGGATGTTTTTGAGTGTTTATAAATGTTTATTCGATATGGCTTATTATATATTTAAAAAAATTTGAAGATAAAAACCCGGAGGTTGAAAATACTTGTTATGTTTTATACCAAATTAACTATAAAATGTAGCACAGAAAGATTATAGCGGTGGGCAGAAGTACCGTTTATGCGGGCCAATCCGTTTCGCTTCTAATAAAAATAAAGCTGCTACATTAATAGTTGCCAAGCCTCATTTACCAAACCTTTTGCCAACAATGTTTTTATATTTTGATGCTTTTCTATCGCTGTTCCTTTAAAGGGTGTTGTTTTGATATTTTTTTCGGGCAAAGTTTTTACGCCAGCTAACTTGGCCAAATCGTTGGCACTAAGTATTTCGCTGGTCTTAATATTTTGTGGCAAGGCACCCCAACCGATCGCTTGCTCATTTACTGGCTGCATTATAGGAAAAACATTTTCGCCATAAGCTTTGCAGTAAAATGCCCTTCCCATACGGGCTACCAATTGTGTTTTTTGTGGATCGATTTTGCCCTCGGCATCAAAAATATCTTTATTAATATGTATCAGTTGCACTTCGCAAATTATTAAATGGCCTGCGCCGCCTTCTTCGCCCAAAGCAATAATATCGTTTACTTTACACTCGTAATTAACTATTGATTCGGCCACTCTTGGTGCTTTTACAAGTTGCGATTTTAGGGGCGTTAAACCTGCTTTATCAAATTCGCTAACCGTTTCATCGTACTCAATACTGGTAAGGGCCATTTGCCTAACAATGTTGTAACTAACTATATTAATAACCAACTCTTTATGTAGCTTTGCATTTAAAAGCGTGTGCTTGGTACTGTTATCTTTTACTTTTCGGTTAGATGAAAAAACCAAGATAGGTGGCTTAGAAGAAAAACAATTAAAAAAACTATAGGGTGCTAAGTTATAAACCCCGTTTTCGTTTATTGAACTTACAAATGCTATTGGTCGCGGGGCAACAGTACTCAACAAAATTTGATGTAGCTCGGCAGTTTTTATTTCTTTAGGATCAATTGTTTTATGCATCGGTCAAATATAAGTTTTAGTGTTGAGTAAAATGAAATAAATAACCTAATCCATTTGAGTTTAGTATTGTATTTCTAAATTTAATTTAAAGCTACTTATTAAAAAGTGAACACATCTTTGTTTTAAGCGTAAATACTATTAGTCTTTTGTTTTCAATTGTTTCAAATTATTTACCGAACTGATTTTATTTAAATAAAAATGAAATATGAAATATTACGGCCTTTTGTATTTATTTTATTTTTTTTATGATGCTTTTGTAATGAGTATTAGGTATAGGTAATGTTTTATAATAATACCACTACCAAATTACATTTGGCTTTAATGCTTGTGAGTTTTCTACTAATATTTTTTTATGAAATCATAAAAAATTGTTATTAGAAAAATTTTTTCTTTAAAAAACAATAACGAATATTTTTTAGGACACTAAATAAATAAAGAATGTCCTTTTTTTAGAGCTGTTGCAAAACAACAACCTTTACAGTTGCATTTATATTTATTGAGTTAAAGATGCACCTATACGTATACTAAAATATGTTTTCTTCCCTTAAATAAATATTTAAAAATACATCAAATATTGTACTAATAATTAGCCACTTTGTAATGTATAAGCTACAAATTTTGTACCCTTTAAAACTTTAACAAGGTTTTTGCGTAAAAACTATTAAATATATAATTAAGTAGAATTATAAATTACATATTTATCCCACGTTTTAAATTTTTTTATTTTATAATGGTAATGGTGGCACAAAGATAACCTGTACGCTTTGTACTGCCACTTATCATTTTTTTAAAGAACGAGAAAAAAATAAATTGACCATCTGACTTTGCCATTTTCCGACATACTTCGTTGAAAAGCCTTGTATTAGCCCCATTAAGACTATGTTATTCAACTCGTCTATCAAAAAATGATATTATCATAGTTGGTCAATTTATTTTCTCATCATTTCTAAGCAAATTGCTTCGTATACAAATTATAATACAAGCCTCTCTTTTCAATTAATTTATTGTGGTTGCCATCTTCAACAATTTCTCCTTTTTTAATCACCAAAATTCTATCACAATTTTTAATGGTACTTAAACGGTGCGCTACAATAATAGAAGTTCTGTTGCTAATCAACTCCTTTATTCCCAGTTGAATTTTTTGTTCGGTTTGTGTGTCAATAGATGAAGTAGCCTCATCCATAATTAAAATTGAAGGGTTAGCCAAAGTTGCTCTGGCAAATGAAATTAATTGTTTTTCACCCAACGACAAATTATCTCCATTTTCGCCTACCTGTTCTTCTAAGCGGTCAATAAATTGTGCTGCACCTAATTTTTTTAGCGTTAAGATTACCTCTTTTTTGGTTGAATTTTGTTTGGCATAAATAATATTTTCCCAAACTGTGCCTTTAAACAAATGTGGCGTTTGCAATACAATGCCCATTTGTTGGCGCAAGCTGTTGAGTTTAATTTTTTTGTAATCAATACCATCAATTAAAATGCTACCCTTTGTAGGTTGGTAAAACCGACCTATTAAATTAGTAATTGTAGTTTTGCCATCGCCAGTAGCACCAACTAAAGCAACAGAAGTGCCTGCTTTAATATTTAAATTAAAGTTACTTAAAACAGATTTGCTTGCTACATATTCAAAGTCAACATCTTTAAATTCAATATCACCTTTAATAGCGTTTACTGCTATTGCATTTGCTTCATCTTTTATGGTTGGCTCTTCATCAATTAAACCAAAAATACGTTCGCCTGCAGAAATACAATTTTGGGCATTGGCATAAAAGCGGGTAATATCTAATATGGGTTCAAATATGCGGGTTGCAAAACCAAAAAAGGCTGCCAAAACACCCAATGTAATACCTGCTGGTAAGGCTAAGGCCATGTTGCCGCCAATATTAATAATAAAAATAGCAGTTATAGCACCAACAAAAATTACAATAGGCATATACATAGCCGTGTAAAAAGTAGCTTTAAAAGTTTTTTGTTGCATATTTTTACTCAGCACTTTAAAATCATCGCTTACCCGTGTTTCTTGTGCCGTAATTTTGTTTACTTCAACACCATTAATTTGCTCAGTAAAACTGGCCGTAATTTCTGAATTTATTTTTCGAGATGCGCGCGAATACACTAAAATTAATTGCCTTATTTTTATGGATAGAAAAAACAACAAGGGTAAACTAAGGGTAACTACTATGGCTAACTTCCAACTATAAAAAAACATAATAATTAGGGTAAGAATAATCATAGTGATGCCCCAAATACATTCTAAAAAGCCCCAACTAATTAGTTCTGCCACCTTATCAGCATCGGATGTTAAGCGTGATAGTAACCAACCCAAAGCCGATTTATCATAAAAAGAATACGACAGTTTTTGCAGCTTGCGAAACATTTCTGCCCGCAAATCAAACAATACATATTCTTGTATTTTACCACCATACCAAACAAACACCAAAACACCAATTACTTGAAAAAGGCCATTGCCAAAAAAGTAAGCAAAATACTGCCACAAACCACTAAAGCTGACGGAATAGGGCAAACCTTGTTGTACTAATAGTTGATATTCTTTTACCATGGGCACTATTACGTCATCTAAAAAATACATCCAGATAACGGGCCAAATAGCATCACTTAAACCTACTGCTATTACTGCAACTATAAAGGCATAAGTGTTTTTTTTATATCTAAAGCTATAGCCAAAAATACGTTTTAAAAAAGGCCACAATGCGGCTTGGCCTTCAAATTTTTTATCAGATAGGTATGTTTGTTGTTCCATTTTTAAGTGTTCTTAATATTAATAAGATGTTTCTAAATTTAATTCTAAATTACCCTGCGCATCAACCATAGTTTTGTAAAAACCAGCTTGTAAAGCCAAAATTTCAGGTGAACCTATTTGCACCACTTCCCCTTTATTTAACACAATTATTTTTTGTGCATTTTGTATAGAAGTTACTCTGTGCGCAATTACAACTACGGTTTTATCTTTTAGCTGCTGGCCTAATGCATTTTGAATTTTATATTCTGTTTCAGTATCCACCGCCGAAGTAGCATCATCTAAAATTAATATTTGAGGGTTTTCTAATAAAGTACGAGCCAAAGTAATGCGTTGCTTTTGCCCACCCGAAAGCGTAACGCCTTTTTCTCCAACTAAAGTTTTATATTTTTCTGGAAAGATGTGTACAATGTCGTCAATGCCTGCAATAGTAGCTGCTTTATTTACTATGGCTTCTTCTTCATTGGGTTTAGCATAACGTATATTATTTTCGATGGTAGTAGAAAACAAAAATGGCTTTTGCAAAACCGCCCCAATTTTACTTCTTATATAACTTTTCGAAAGTTCGGTTATCGAAACACCATCTAATAAAATTGTTCCTTCATCGGGTTCGTAAAGGCGCATTATTAAAGAAATAATGGTTGATTTACCAGCACCTGTTGGCCCAATAATGGCTACTTGTTCACCCGCATTAATAGTAAAGGAAACATTTTTGAGCGCTGGTTCGATAGCATTAGGATAAGTAAAAGTTACTTGGTTAAAAGTGATGTTTCCCTTAAAAGTATCGCTCAATTCTTTACCACTATAATCTTCTTCTGGCGCATCTAATATTATGGAAAGGCGATCCATTGCTACTATGGCCATTCCCATTTGCGAAACAATTCTACCAATTTGACGCATAGGCCAGGTTACCATAATACCGTAAGCAAAAAAGCTGGTAAACTCCCCAACGGTAATAGCATTACTCAAGGTTAAATAGCCACCAAAAAAAATAGATATTGCTATTTGGGTATGAATAAAAAAATCGGATATGGGCCAAAAAATAGTATGCAACTTGGCCTGCTTTAAACCCACTTTTCGTTTTGCAAAATTCTGTTTATCAAACCGATCAATTTCAAACTGTTCGTTAGCAAAAGCTTTAACAACCCTTATGCCATTTAAATTTTCGTTTACTAATGAGGTAAGTTTGTCGGCCTCATCTTCGTGTTCTGCCCAAACTTTACCTTCTTTTTTAAAAAAGAAAAAAGCAGTAAATATAATTAGTGGACTGCTGGCTACGGCAACCAAGGCATAGGTTTTGTGTACTACAAACATCATTACAAAAGCAAAAATAAATATGGCTGCCAAGCGAATCACCTCTACCACTTGGTTCAAAATAAATTTACGTATGGTTTCCACATCGCCGGTGCAGCGTTGTATTAACTCGCCAGTATTGGTTTTATTTATAAAGCTAATTGGTAACCGCTGTATGTGTTTAAACAAATAATCGCGTAAGCGTTTTACGGCTTTTTCGGTTGACGAAGCAATTAAAGCAGCGCTGCTTACTTGGCTACCCGATCTAAAAACGGCAACTACTAAATAAATTAAACCAATACAAATTAAAACCCAAGTTAAATTATCTAAACTTAAATTAGGCAACACATTATAAATGGCATTCGCTACCGGGTCTTCATATATTGCTAAATCTAATTTTTTATCAATAAAAAACTTTACTACACCATCAACGGTAACCTGTAATATTTTAGGCTCCATCATTCGCAAAAACATAGAACCAATTAGTAAAGTTGCCGCTAGTATATAGTTAGCTTTCCACTTATTTAATATGCCGAAAATTCGTTTTAAATTCTTGTAGCTATTCATAATAACTAATGTGTTTTTTAGTAGTTGTATTAATTTGTTTACCTTAAATTTTTTGCTAAAATAAGTTGATGTTTTATATTTTTTTTGATTCTTTTAAAACATAAAAACCAATGCTATTTACTTTATTTAAAAATGAAGTAGGTTTAGTAAAATATACAGTTAGTTTAGAGTTTAATTGTTTTCTTTTTCTCATTTTTTTTAGTTCATTTTTTATAAAAGGTTGCGCTTACAGCCTTTCTTTCTGGGTTTGGATTTTTTGTTTTCTTTAAAATAAGGTGAATATTAGGCACAAAAAAAGCCGTAAGAACAATTACTTACGGCTTCTAAATATTTTAATATTATGATGATTCATAGTTAAAAATGATTTTTATGCCGCAAACGGTTACTCCTGTTTGGTATACTATTTTTTACTACTATCATATATTTAAATTTTATTTTTTTAGTAAATGCAACTTAATACTACTGTATTCGTTAAATTGAAAACTATACTGGCTACTAAAAAGTTCCCGAAAACTCATTAAAAATGAAAAAAAGTCTCTTTTCCTTAGTTATATTTGATAATCATTTTAGTGTTATGAAAATATTAATCCTTATTTTTGTGTTCTAAACTAAAAATGTTGACTGAATTACTTAATAAATCTGTTACTGCAGAAGCATTAGCTTCAATTTTAGATGGACAGATTGAAGGCGACAGCAGGGCAATTGCCACCTATCCCTCAAAAATAGAAGAAGGAAAAGAAGGTAGCATCTGTTTTCTATCGAACAAAAAATATGTTGATTTTATTTACAATAGCGATGCTTCGATAGTAGTTATTGATAAAAGCATAAATTTAAGCCAACAGGTAAAACCTACTTTAATTTGGGTAAGTGATGCTTATTCAGCTTTTAGTAAGCTACTTGAATTGTATAATGCCGACGTAGAACAATATAACACCAATACATTTTACTTACATCCAACAGCAAAAGTGGACCCAACAGTTAGTATTGCCCCTAATTGTTTTGTAGGTAAAAATGTGCGAATTGGTAAAAATTGTATCATTCACCCTAATGTAACAATATATCACGATTGTGTAATTGGCAACAACTGCATTATACAGAGTGGCGCTGTTATAGGAGCTGATGGGTTTGGCTTTGCTCCTCAAGCAGATGGTAGCTACAAAAAAATTCCGCAAATAGGCAATGTAATAATTGGTAATGATGCAGAAATTGGCGCTAACGTAACTATTGACAGGGCCACAATGGGTTCTACTAAAATTGGCAATGGTGTTAAGTTAGATAATCTTATTCAAATTGCACACAACGTTATAATTAAAGATAACACCGTAATAGCAGCACAAACTGGTATTGCAGGTAGCACTACAATAAAAGAAAATTGTATGATAGGCGGCCAAGTGGGTATTGTTGGGCATATAGAAATTGCGGCCGGCACTAAAATACAAGCACAAAGTGGTGTGGCTAAAAGTATTAAAGAACCTAATAAAGCTTGGAACGATACACCAGCTTTTGAATACGGCGCAGCACTTCGCTCGCAAGTGATTTATAAAAAATTACCCGCTATGTTAAAACGAATTGACGAATTAGAAAAAGAAATTGAGCGCCTAAAAAAGGGCTAAAGGTATGATACAGTATCAACAAACGATTAAAAGTGAAATTACCCTTGAGGGTGTTGGTTTACATACCGGCTTAACTTCAACAGTTGTTTTTTGCCCAGCGCCACCTAAACACGGCATTCAATTTGAAAGAAGTGACTTACCAGGCGATGATAACAAAATTTATGCAGATTGCGATTTGGTAACCGATGTTGAACGCAGCACCACCATTGAAAAAGGAACAACTAAAATTGCTACTGTTGAACATATATTAGCAGCTGTTGCAGGCTTAGAAATTGACAATATAATAATTAAAGTGAGTGCTGCCGAAATACCAATATTAGATGGTAGCGCCAAACCCTTTGTTGCGGCATTAAAAGAAGCAGGCATTCATCAACAAAATGAAATAAAAGAATATTTTACACTTACAGAAAACATTGAGTTTTACGATGAAGAAAAGAAGGTGAAAATGTTGGCCATACCTTCAGAAGAATATCAAATTACTTCAATGATTGATTTCAACTCGAAAGTATTGGGTAGTCAACACGCTAGTTTCGAACATATATCTGAATTTAGTACAGAGTTTGCTGACGCTCGTACCTTTTGTTTTTTGCACGAGCTAGAGTATCTACTAAAAAACGATCTTATAAAAGGTGGTGATTTAAATAATGCTATTGTAGTAGTTGACAAAGTGGTAAAGCCCGATGAATTAAAACGCTTAGCCAAAATGTTTAACAAAGAAAACATTGAGGTAAAACAAGAAGGCATTTTAAATAATATTGAGTTAAGATATGCTAATGAACCTGCCCGCCATAAGTTGTTAGATATTGTTGGCGATTTAGCCTTAATTGGCACCCCTTTAAAAGCTAAAATTATTGCCTCACGGCCAGGACATAAAACCAATGTTGCATTTGCCAAAAAAATAAAGGCGCATATAAAAGAGCAAAAGAAAAAAAATGCTCCACCAAGCTACGATCCAAATAAAAAGCCTTTATACGCCACTAAAGATATAATGAATATTTTGCCACACGCATCCCCAATGTTGTTGGTTGATAAAATAATTGAATTAACCGACACCAAAGTGGTTGCCATAAAAAATGTAACTTACAACGAACCGTTTTTTAGAGGCCACTTTCCTAGCAACCCAATAATGCCAGGCGTGTTGATTATTGAAGCCATGGCGCAAGCAGGTGGCATATTAGCGCTTAACACGGTAGATGAGCCGAATAACTACGAAACCTATTTTATGAAAATTGAAAAGGCTCGGTTTAAAAGTATGGTAGTGCCTGGCGATACTTTGGTTTTTGCATTAAACTTAATGCAACCAATTAGAAGAGGCATTTGTGAAATGAAAGGAACGGCTTATGTGGGTAATAACATTGTTACCGAAGCCATATTGATGGCGCAAATTGCCAAAGTAAAATAAATGGAATTTAACACAAACAAAATGGTAAACGTATCTCCAAAAGCAGAAATTGCTGCAAATGTAACCATTGCCCCTTTTGCAACGGTTTGTGATAATGTTAAAATTGGTGCAGGCACTTGGGTTGGCCCTAACTCAACTATTATGGAAGGCACTACCATTGGTGAAAATTGTAAAATTTTTCCTGGCGCAGTAATTGGTGCAGCACCACAAGATTTGAAATATAACGGCGAAGCCACAGAATTAATAATTGGCAACAATGTAACTATTAGAGAATGTGCTACTTTAAATAGAGGCACATTAGCCAATAAAAAAACCGTAATTGGAAACAATTGTTTAATAATGGCCTATGCGCATATTGCCCACGATTGCGTATTGGGCAATAACATCATTTTAGCTAATAATGTAAATTTAGCGGGCCATGTGGAAGTAGGTGATTATGTTATTTTTGAAGGTTTGGTAGCTGTACAACAGTTTGTTAAAGTTGGGGCGCACTCTTTTATTGCAGGTGCTTCTTTGGTACGTAAAAATGTGCCCCCTTATGTTAAAGCTGCACGAGAGCCTCTTTCTTATATTGGGGTAAATAAAGTTGGTTTAGAACGCAGAGGTTTTGATGTTTCTTCAGTTGAAGAAATACAAAACATATACCGGGAGCTGTATGTAAAAGGATACTCCATAACTAAAGCAATAGAAATTATTGAAACCCAATACCCTGCAACTGCAATTAAAAATGGAATATTAGATTTTATAAAAAACTCGGAAAACGGATTAATGAAAGGTTTTAATGCTTTGAATGGTAACGCTACAAGCAACTGAACTTACTAAGCGGTTTAACTACCAAACAATCATAAAAAATTTCAACTATACATTTGAAAGCACTTCTACTTATGCTGTACTTGGGCATAATGGCAGCGGAAAATCAACCTTATTAAAAATACTTTCGGGTTATTTAACACCAAGCGAAGGCCATACATCTTTAATAATTAATGAGCAAAAAATTGAAAAAGACCAACAGTATAAATATGTAAATTTTATAGCACCATACATTCAATTAATTGAAGATTTTACTTTGCAAGAGCTACTCAATTTTCATTTTAGTTTTAAAAAAATAATTCCAGGCATCACACAAAAAACATTGTTTAATATATTAGAATTAGCAAATGTAGAGAATAAGTTTTTATATCAATTTAGTTCTGGTATGAAGCAACGAGTAAAACTAATTTTTGCATTTCTTACCCAAAGCAGTATTATTTTATTAGATGAACCAGTAACTAATTTAGATGATAAAGGAGTGCAATGGTATCATCAACTTGTTCAACAATTTTCAAACAATAGGTTAATTATAGTAGCCTCTAATAGGGCAGATGAATATCAGTTTTGTAATAAAAAAATAAACATATCCGAGTTTAACATAAGATTATAAATTTAAATACTTATTTTAGCATCGTAGTAAATCAACAAAACTTTAATCTGCTACAGTAAATAAATAGATATGAAAAACGGCTATTACCGATATCCTACGGTTTACAAAAACAAGTTAGCATTTACTTGTGAAGATGATATTTGGCTAACCAACTTAACCGGAAATAAAGCAGAACGCCTAACCAATAGTTTAGAATGTAACTTAAATCCACATTTTTCGCCTAATGGAAAATCTATTGCTTTTTTAGGAAGAGATGAAGGGCAATTAGAAGTTTATATAATGCCTGCCGAAGGTGGCCCAGCAAAACGCTTAACTTACTCTTTTAATTTGCGAACACACCTATGTGGTTGGAGTGCCGATGGTAATTATATTATTTATTGCAGCAGCTTTCAGCAACCTTTTTATAGAAACAATATGTTTTATAAAATTCACAAAAATGGAGGCTTGCCCGAAAACTTAAATTTAGGTCATGGTTATCATATTAATTATGCTACCAAAAACCGCTGTGTTATAGGTAGAAATACAGATAGAATTGACCGTTGGAAAAGATACAAAGGCGGCACTGCTGGTGTAATTTGGATTGATGACAAAGGTAAAGGAAACTTTAAAGAATGGGCGGGCCTTGGCGGTAACATTAACTGCCCAATGTGGATTGAGGAACGCATTTATTTTATTAGCGATCACCAAGGTTTTGGCAATATTTATAGTATAAAACCTAATGGCGATGATGTTAAACAACACACCAAACACAATACGTATTTTTGTAAACAAGCCACTACCGATGGTGAAACTATTGTATATGCTAATGGTGCAGATGTTTATCAATTAGATGTAAAAACCAGCAAAAGCCAACAAGTAAAAATTGATTTTGTTTCGGCAAGTATGCAACAACAACGTAAGTTTGTAAAAGGGGCCGATTATTTGCAAGGCTACAACATACATCCAGAAGGCCATAGCTTAGTGTTAAATGCCAGAGGCAAAGGTTTTGAATTGGCTAATTGGGAAGGCCCAGTTAATGCAATAGAAAGTGAAGATTGTTTACGGCAACGCTTGCTAACCTACTTCAATAATAAAGAAATGGTGGCTTATATAGCTGATAACGATAGCAATACAAGTGAACATATAGAATTATACGATCTTAAAAAAAACAAAATAACTAAGTTTAAAAGCTTAGATATTGGCCGGCCAACCAACCTAAAAATTTCTCCTAACGATAAAATAATTGCCTTAGAAAATCATAGAGGAGCATTAATTATTGTTGACATTGCAAAACAAACCAAAATACTTGTTGCAAAAACTGCTGTTGGCAGGTTAGGAGGCTTTAATTGGTCGCGCGATAGTAAGTGGTTAGCTTTTGGAATTGAAGATGATTCTTATAATGGGAGTATACAATTATATGCGCTAAGCAATAAAAAAACTACAAAAATAACAGAAGGCACTTTTTTAGATACTGAACCTTGTTTTTCTTACTGTGGCAACTATTTATACTTTTTATCTAACCGAATATTTAACCCAGTTTACGATAGCGTTTATTTCGATTTAAACTTTCCGCAATCGCAAAAACCATTTTGTGTGGTTTTAAATAAAACAGCAATCAACCCATTTATTCCACAAAAAAAATCTTTTGAAGAAAAGAAAATAAACGGCACTTACAAAGCAATTAATGCTACCAATATAAATTTAGACGGAATTGAGCAACGCATTATAGCAATGCCAATTATAGAAGGTATTTATCATAACTTGTGCTGTACGCCCGAAAGTGTATTGTATATTAAAAAGCCAATTACTGGTTCTTTAGATGTTGCGAGAAGTGCCGAACCTGATAACGGAGCATTGAAGTTTTGGGATTTTATGGGGAATGAAGAAAAAACTTTGTTCAATGGAGTAAGTGATTTTAAATTGTCTTTTAAAAGTAATGCTATTGCGGTAAGAAGTGGAAAAAAATTGCGAGTGCTGCCTTTTGAAACCGATTTTAAATTGGAAAAAGCTGAAACTACCAACCGTAAAACAGGTTGGATAGATTTAAGCCGTATACAAGTTGAAGTGCAACCTAAACAAGAATGGAAGCAGATGTATACTGAAATGTGGCGTTTGCAAAAGCAACATTTTTGGTTAGAAAGTATGAGTGACATCAACTGGGATAAAATTTATAAACGCTACTTACCATTGTTAGAACGTTTAGGAGCAAGGTCAGAATTTTCTGACTTGGCTTGGGAAATGCAAGGCGAATTAGGTACCTCGCATGCTTACGAAATTGGAGGAGATTATCGCAAAGCTAAAATTTATAACATCGGTTTTTTAGGTTGTGATTTTATTTTTAATAAAAAAGAAAAGGCTTATCAAATTACCAATATTGCCGAAGGTGACAATTGGTTTAGTGGATACCAAAGCCCATTGTTAAGCCCTGGTGCTAATGTAAAAGTTGGCGATTTTATTACTTCAATAAATAACAAAAAACTTACCGAAAATTACAGCCCATATCAAGCATTGGTAAATTTTGCTAACAAAATAGTTATCCTTCATGTTAAAGATGCTAAAACAAAAAAACAAAAAACAGTTAGCGTAAAAACCCTTGGCAATGAGCAAAAGCTACGTTATCGTAATTGGGTAAATACCAATATGGCTTATGTACATAAAAAAACAAAAGGCAAGGTTGGCTATGTTCACATACCCAATATGGGACCCGAAGGTTATTCAGAATTTCATCGCTATTATACTACCGAAGCTAATAAAACAGGGCTTATTGTAGATGTTCGTTTTAATGGTGGCGGTCACGTATCGCAATTGATAATTGAAAAACTGGCACGCAAACGTTTAGGCTATAATATCGCAAGGTGGGATAAAGTGTTGCACTCCTATCCATCGCACGCTGTATTGGGCCCAATTGTAGCGTTAACTAATGAAGATGCAGGAAGCGATGGCGATATTTTTTCGCACGCTTTTAAAATGATGAATATTGGCCCATTGGTTGGCCGCCGAACTTGGGGTGGCGTAGTTGGTATTTGGCCACGCCATGGTTTAATAGATGGTAGTTACACTACCCAACCCGAGTTTAGTTTTTGGTTTAATGATGTCGGTTTTGGCATAGAAAACTATGGTACCGATCCTGATATATTTGTGGACATTAGTCCGCAAGATTACAAAGCTAATAAAGATGTACAGTTAGACAAGGCCATTGAAGTTGCCCTCGAACGCATTAAAACCGAAAAACCTAAAATACCAGATTTTGGGCCTACGCCAGATTTGAGTTTGCCGGGGTAGTTCTTTTAAGAAATTACAAAATGGTATTATTAACACTGTTTTGATTGATGTCTAATTTTTTCAACCGAAGTCTGCAAATAAAAATTTGCGAATTTTTCTGCAAATTTTTATTTGCAGAAATTAATTACTACTGTATATCTAACTATAAAACTATTTAATTTTGTTGCGTTTATAAATTTGTTTAAAACGCATTAAGTCCAAATTTTTGGTTGCTGCTTCCGTTACACCTAAAATAAAACCCTCTTATTCCAACCCATACTTCTTCATAAACTTATCGCTCAACTTGCTTTGCTTGTTGCTTAAATCTATTTGTCGGCCATTAATAAAAGCGTGGGTAACGTTATGGGTTTTTACATCTAAAATATCTCCACTTGAAACAAATAACGTGGCGGCTTTGCCTGCTTCTAACGAGCCCACTTTTTCATCAATACCAAATATTTTAGCAGCATTTAACGTCATCGCTTGTATGGCTATTTCGGCATCTAAACCATAAGCAACAGCATTGCCTGCATGAAAAGTAAGGTTACGAACATCGCCTGAAAAATTAGGTGTAGTAAAGGTAAACAATAGGCCAGCTTTTGCTAATATTGAAGGTAATTTAAAAGGCAAATCAATAGCATCATCTTGTTTTGAAGGCAGCCGGTTAACAGGGTTTAATATTAAAGAAATTTTATTCTTAACCAATAAATCGGTAATCATGTGAGCATCATTGCCACCAACTAAAACTAATTTTAAATTGTACGTTGTTGCAAAATCTAATACTGCAATTATATCTTTTACATTATTAGCTTTAATGTAAGTGTTGCTGCTTTTATCAAAACAAGAACACATTGCTTTAAATTTTAAGTTAGTAGTTTTAGGCGTTCCACCTTTGCAATAAGCTTGGGCTTCATCCATAAATTGAGTTAAGCTTGTGATCTGCTTTTCATACTTCTTATTTTCGGCAGTTCCTCCACCTTCCCAAAAACCTTTGTATCGCCAACGGGCAGGCCAGTTCATCCAAACGCCATCATCTTCTTTAACAATGGCATCTTCATAGTTCCAGGCATCTAACTGTACAATAGAAGAGGTGCCCATTATTCGCCCACCAGAAGGTACAACTTGCGCCATTAAAATACCATTACTACGCACGGTTGGGCTTATTTCCGAATCTGCATTATACGCAATTATTGATCGTACATTAGGATTGAAAATACCGACTTCACGGGTATCGTCGGTAGCTCTAACCGCTTCAACTTCTATTAAACCCAAATTAGTATTTGGGGCAATTAAGCCAGGATAAACATGTGCACCATCCAATTCAATAACTTTAAAATTTTCGAGATCAAAATTACTAACCGAAGCATCTGCAACCGTTTTTATAATGCCCTCTTCAAAGGTAATCGCACTATTTTTAATCACTTTACCGGTACCTAAATGTGCTACACCATTTAACAACAAAATTGGTTGCGCTTGTTTTTCGGCCGGTGTGGGTTGCCCTAAGCAAAGTTGCAGGCTTACTATAAACAAAACGACAAATAGTATATTAATTTTCATAACTATATTTAAATTTGACAGATACAATGGTGTGAAATTACTAAAAATGAATTAACCTTTTGGTTTGTTTAATTCGGTTACTTTATAATGTGGCGTAAAACCTAAACCATACTTATCAATTAAATATACCAATGATGCAATTGATGCTGCCCCAAGTACTAACTCTCTGCGGTTTACTTGTTCAAAAACATCTAACTCGGTATGGTGAATATCAAAATAACGTTGCGGATCTGGATAAAAGCCCATTAATGGTATTTGTTGATCTTTTAAAAAATTAATGTCAACTCCGCCAAAACCCTTTTTGTAACGGTGTAAATTATAAGGTTCTAACAATGCTTCCCAGCCACCAATTTGCTTTAATGTTTTTGGTATGGTTTCTTCTGTGCCATCAATATTAAAACCTCTTGGTACAAAACCACCAGAATCTGACTCAATAGCAATAAGGTGTTTTTCATTTTTCAATTTTGCTTCTTCTGCATATTTGCGTGCGCCTCGGGTGCCGTTTTCTTCATTCATAAACAACACCGCCCTTAAAGTGTGCCGATTGTTTAGGTTTAAGGTTTTAAACAAATTCAACACTTCAATTGATTGTACTGTACCTGCACCATCGTCGTGTGCGCCTTCACCATTATCCCAACAATCTAAATGGCCACCAACTACAATGTATTCATCTTTAAACTCGCTGCCCCACTTTTCACCAATTACGTTGTAACTCAATTTATCTGGAAAACGCTGACAACTCATCTTCATTTCAATTTCCAAATCAGCATCTTCTAACAACATTTTATTTAAATCTTCTGATGCTTTGGTACTGATGGCGCAACTTGGTATGTCAGGCAATTCGCTGCTATAATCCATAGTGCCAGTATGCGGATAATCATCAATACGCAAACCCATTGAACGTACTATTGCCCCAATTGCGCCTTTTCGCTGTGCCGTAATGGCGCCTCGCGACCGCTGATCTACACAACCGCCATAGGCGTGAAATGTTTCAATATGGGTAGGATCCATTGGGCGGCTGTAATACACAATTTTACCTTCCAAGGCATTGGCTTCCATCGCTTCAATATCTTCAATACCATCTACTTTTACTATTTTCCCTTTTATGCCTTCGGGCGCTGTACCCATCGAATACCCCAACGCACAAGCCTTTAGTTCTATCGCTTCTTTATTGTTTTTGGTATAAACGGCAACAAACTCTTTTTCGCCTCGCTCCCAATGTGGCACCATACAAGCTTGTTTGTAAACGGTATCAAAACCCAAATTTTGCATTTCTTTTACGGCCCAAGCTACTGCTTTATCTGCCCCAACAGAGCCGCTTAACCGTGGGCCAATATCTTTACACAAAACCCTTAACCGTTCGTAACATTGGCCATTAATTAAAGATTCATCAAAAATAGAACGCACCGCTTCTTCATCTTCCTCATCGGTAGAAGGTGTTTGAGCAATAGTAGTTAAACTAATTATACAAAATGTTAATATTAAAAATGACCAGAGCAGCTTAATGTTTCGCATAATATTTTTTGTGTGAATGTACGTAATTTTGAGTAAATGAAACAATAACTGAAACCGATATTTGTATTTTATTGAAGCCTTTGCAAGCTTATCCAATCAATAAAAGCAACTTTCATTTTTTTTGAAGCGAAACGGTTTAGCTCGTCAGAAACTCTGTTCCCGCCATCCGTTCAAATACCATTTTGCCAACGCTTCAAAAGCCAACCCCAAAATGGTATAACCACTACTGTCGGGGCTAATTTGGAAACAGCTTTTCTCGTTGAGACTTTTTCGACCGAGACAAACCTACTAATTGAAACCTCTATACTGTCAATCATTTTAATAAATTTGCAGAAGCCTTCAAACTATTATTATTCAATTAATTTTATTTATTTCATAAAAAAACTTTAAACTTTATAAAATAAATTTACACTTGTTTACCTTAATTAAATTAGATGATCAACCTATACCATATCATTTAATATCTACAATTAAAAAGACTATTTCTGCAAGTCGTATTTACAATTTACATAAGTGCTTAGTAAGCATTTTGCCTTTACTATTAGCGCAATCTACAATTTTAAGATATAACACTTTGAGCATTTACATCTTATATTAAAAATAATAATAAAGCGATTACTACATTTGTAATCTTATTATTTTTTTGCTGGTAACTTAAATTTCTATTTAATGCCTAAGCTACCTTATACACATCTTCTACATTATTTCTTACCCAAACTAAACATTCCTTAAAATTTTTAAAAACGTTTTCTTCTGATACTAAATTAGGTATAATGTCAATACTTTCTAACATATAACGAGGTTGCTCTAACACCGCTACTAATAAAATTGTTTTGCCTTGTCTTACTAATTCAATCAAAATATCTTCAATAACAAAAAGCCCCGATTGATCGATATAAGGCATCCTACCCAAACGAATAATAATAGTAGATGCGGTTGGAGGTATTTGCATGGCCATCTGTTGAAAGTTTTCGGTACTACCAAAAAACAGCGGGCCTTTTACGTGTTTAATAAATACTTCTTCTTTTAAATTTACAGGGAAATTAGATTCGTCGGGCCAAGATTCTTCATCTAAAGGTTTTAGGTTAGATCGCCTTGCGGTGATATCGCCAATTTGTTTCATAAACATTAAAGAGGCAATTACTAAACCGATACCCACAGCATATACTAAATTCCAAAATGAAGAAAGCACCAGTACAATTAGCATAATGATTACTTCGGCACGTGGCATATAAGGTATTGCTTTTAGGCCTTTATAATCCATTACACCAATACCAACAGTTATTAAAATACCGGCTAAAACAGCTGCGGGTATTTGCGAAGCAATTGGGCCAAGCACTAACAGTATAGTTAATAGCAACAAGCCCGATAGCATGCCCGATAGTTTTGTTTTTCCACCAGCGTTAATATTTACTACCGTACGTATAGTTGCCCCAGCACCAGGTATACCGCCAAAAACGGCTGCTATACTATTACCAATGCCTTGGCCAATTAATTCTTTGTTGGGCTTATGTTTAGTTTTTGTCATATTATCGGCAACTACCGAGGTTAATAGCGAATCTATTGCGCCCAGCAATGCCAATGTTAATGCAGTAAATATAAAAGGCGATATGCTGGCAAAACTAAATTGCGTAAATATTTCTAAATTAGGTAGTGGCAAACCAGAAGGTATTTGCTCAATAGGTCGGTAGCTTAGTTTACCAAAATAGGCAATACCAGAAACCACTAACAAGGCAACTAAAGTACTTGGTATGGCTTTGGTAATTCGTTTAAAGCCATATATAATTACTATGGTAGAAAGGGCTAAAATAACTTCTAACCAATTAATGTTTTTTAGGCCTCTTGGTAATAATTTTAAAGCTCCAATAATGCCCGATGCTTCTTTACCAGCCAATGTTTTAGATTCTTGCGCTATTTGGGCAGGAGTAATTTGACTTGCTCTTTTTATTGTTTCTTCAAAATTCTCTAACACCAAAATACCTTCACCAGCTTCTTCTTGCAAAATATGTTCAAGAATTACTTCCTCTGCTACCGCTTTAAACTGATTAACATAAACAACATCTTCTTTTGGGTAATACCCTATTGCTGGCAAAATTTGAGTAATAATAATAATTACGCCTATGGCCGTCATAAAACCAGAAACTACAGGGTAGGGTATATAGCGAATGTACCTACCAATACCAACAATACCCAACGCAATTTGTATTAAACCTGCTAATAAAAAAATAGTTAAAATAGCAGGAAGTGCTTTGCTCACATCTCCATCAAAAGCAGCTACAATACCTGCAATAACGATCATACTTACGGCCGTCATTGGGGCAGTTGGACCAGATATTTGAGTATTAGTACCGCCAAACAATGCTGCAAAAAACGCAATAAAAATAGCGCCATACAAACCCGCACTTGGCCCCAAGCCAGAGCTTACCCCAAAGGCCAACGCCAAAGGTAAGGCAACAATACCAGCAGTTAAGCCACCAAAAAAATCACCTTTAAAATGAGAAAAATCGAAACCCAATTTTTTAAACATAAACCGTTAGTTTTACAATAGTGTTTTAAAACAATACTTTTAAGTAAGATAGTTTTACTATCAGCAAATATAGTTTTATTTTTTTATAAAAAGTAAAGCTGTATTTTTACTTTTGTTTATTATTTATAATTATCCGATGATTACTTTTAACATTTGGTTCGATATTAATGCGGAATTATATAAAAAAGACCCGCAAGCTACTAATTATGGCAAACGCCTTATATTAGAAAGCATTAACTTGTTTGAAGAACTAGGCTTCGAAACATTTACCTTTAAAAAACTGGCCACCAAAATTAGCTCAACAGAAGCCTCCATATATCGTTACTTCGAAAACAAACACTTACTATTGCTTTACCTAGTAGTTTGGTATTGGAATTGGGTAACTTATCTTATTGATTATAATACCAAAAATATTGATGATCCTGAAAAAAGGTTAGATATTATAATTGATAATTTTGTAGACGCTACCAAAGAAAACCCTGCCATTGATTTCGTAAATGAAAAGAAGTTACACCAAATTATAATCGCCGAATCATCCAAAGCTTACCATACCAAAAGTGTAGATGCCGAAAATAGAGAAGGCCTTTTTAAAAGCTACAAAGCTTTAATACAAAAAGTGGCAGATGTTGTTTTAGAAATAGACCCTAAATTTCCATACCCACATTCGTTTGCCAGTAACTTGTTTGAAATGGTAAACAATCAAATATTTTTTGCCGAGCATTTACCCCGCCTTACCAATGTTAATGTAAAAAAAGGTGATTACGACGATGTTAAAAAGTTACTAATGTTTTACAAAACCAGAATGTTAAAAGGCTGTGGTAACAAGTAATTTTTTTAGTAGTAGGTATGTTTTTGAAGCGAAACGGTTGCCCCCTCGCAAAAATTTTGGTCCTGCCATCCGTTCAAATGCCATTTTGCCAACGCTACATTTGCCCACCCAAAAATGGCATAACCACTCCTGTCAGGGCTATTTTTCTGGCCTCGCTCAGCCGCATTAACCGTTAAAAAAAAGTTTATAAAAATAACCTTCTTACAAATAACCAGTCATCATATTTCTACACAAATTAACGTACTCTTTTTTGTTTTACAATAAAAATTTAGGTTGTTCATAATCGCCCTCGGCACATAATAAATTTTATCAAGTATCTTCAAACGTTTGCCAGCCAAGCTATTTTAAATAAAAAATATAAAACAAAAATAACAACAGCACTAATTTCAATATCAACTATTTAATAATACGCTTAATTCTGTTGGCCATTTCTATTTGTTCATAAATTTTCTCAAAATCCTTTTGCACCATATAACTTTTAAACTGATGTAATAATTGTAAATAAGTATCCAAAACCTCTATAATATTATCCGTATTTTGTTTAAAAACATCAGTCCACATTTTAGGAGAACTTTTAGCCAACCTAACAGTAGATTCGAAACCACCAGAAGCAAGGTTAAAAATGTTTTCATCAATTTGTTCTTTTTCCAATACCGTGTTGGCCAATAAAAAAGAACTAATGTGCGATATATGCGAAACATAAGCTGCGTGTACATCGTGCTCTGCCGAGTTCATATAAATAATTTTCATAAACAACGATTTGTACAACTTTTCTACAATCCTAAGCGCATCTTTATCACAATTTTCTTTATCACAAATAATAGCAACTTTATTAGCAAACAAGTTTTTGACTGCTGCATCGGGGCCAGAATACTCAGTACCTGCCATTGGGTGCGTAGGTACATATCTTTTAAAATTAATATTATCTTTAACAGAACTTACAATATGGTTTTTAGTGGATCCCATATCAACTACAGTCTGTTTCATATTAATGTAGTTTAACGTATTTTTTAGTGCTACTACTATTCCTTCTACCGGAATGGTTAATACAATTAAATCACTTTCTTCAACAGCGGCTTTTAACTTTTTAAACTCATCTACCAAGCCTAATGCTAAAGCCCTCTTTTTGTTACAATCGTTATTTTCTACACCAATAAGTTTATCTGCAAAACCATTAGCCCGCAAATCTAATGCTAATGAACCACCTATTAAACCAACTCCAACAATCGTAACTATCATATTAAGTGCTTTTTTACTTTATCAATAGCTTTATCAAATACTTCTACAGGTGCACAAAGCGAGGTTCGTATATATTGATCACCAGCAGACCCAAATATAAAACCAGGAGTTATAAATATACCAGTTTCTTTCAAAATATGATCGCTAAATGTTAGTCCATCTTTATATCTCGTAGGTATTTTTGCCCATAAAAACATACCATTAAAATCTTCGGAGAAAGAACACCCTAAAAGCGTATTTAGCTCAATAGCTTTGGCTTGCCTTGCCTTGTATACTTTATTTTGCGCTACATGCCAATCTCTATCTACCTTCATTGCGGTAGCAGCAGCCAATTGCAAACCCCTATACGATCCAGAATCTAAGTTAGTTTTAATTTTCAAAACATTTTGTAGTATTGTCTTTCTAGCAATCATCATTCCAACACGCCAGCCAGCAATGTTATGCGATTTACTTAAAGAGTTTAATTCTACCGCGTAATTAATAGCATCATCTACTTCCATTATGCTTATTGGCTTATTGTTTAAAATGAGGCTATAAGGGTTATCGTGAATAATCAAAATATTATGTGCTTTCCCAAATGCAATAAGCTGCTCAAATACTTTACGAGTTGCTTTTGCTCCTGTTGGCATATTAGGATAATTACACCACATTAGTCTTACCCTCGACAAATCCATCTTTTCAATCTCTTTAAAATTTGGATACCAACCGTTTTTGGCACTAAGATTATAAAATATCGGCGATGCTCCAGCAATTTTACAATTCGATAAATAAGCTGGGTAACCTGGGTTTGGAATCAACACCTCATCTCCTTGTTCCAAAAAAGCCATAGACAAGTGAAATATGCCTTCCTTAGAACCAATTAAAGGTAAAATATCGGCCTTAGCCAAACTAACATCATAAATACTTTTATACCAATTTAAAATAGCAACTTTTAACTCCGTTATCCCAGTATAAGATTGATAACCGTTTTGCCCATCAATTACATAATCCTTTAGTTCTTTAAGTGTTTCCTCTGGCGGTTTTAAATCTGGATTGCCAATACCCAAATTAATTATTTCAACGCCATTATCTGCTAATGTTTTAAGTTCTTTTATTTTTTTTGAGAAATAGTAGACCTCTACCCCCTTAATTCTATTGGTAAGTTTTAGTTCAATCATATTATTTATTTAAGTAGTGTATTTCCCTTTTTATAAACTCCCAAAATTTCCAAATTACTAGTGTAGTGCTTTATAGCTTCCATACATTCTAATATTGATACGGTATCACCATACTCAATATCAACATAAAAATAATACTGCCATATTTCTGTAACTTTCGGAACAGACTCAATTTTAGTTAAGTTTAACCCAAAGTAAGAAAAGGTGCTCAATACTTGTGCCAACGATCCTGGTCTGTGTTCTAATGAAAAGTAAATGGATACTTTGTTATTATTTTTGTAATGGTAATCTTTATTATTTTTTTTAGCTAAAACCAAAAATCGGGTATAATTTTTCGAATAGTTTTGAATACCTTTTGCTAATATGTTTAATCCATTAAGTGCAGCAGCAGGTTTACTTGCTATTGCTGCCAAGCCTTTTATTTGATCTTTCTTAATCTCTTTAGCTACTAATGCAGTATCAAAACCTTTTTCTAATTTAATCCAAGGTTTATCTTTAAAATAATTACTGCATTGCAGTATAGCCATCTCGTGACTTTTTACAACTTTAATATCCTTTAATGTTTGATCTTTCAGTGCCATTAAATGATGCTGAATCTCTAAATAAGCTTCACCAGTTATTGTATAGTCAGAGTTTTTTAGCAAATTATAATTGTGTATTATCGTACCCACAATCGAATTTTCTATCGCCATCACACCATATTGTATATTTTCAGATCTAATAGTTTCAAAAAAAAGTTCAAATGTGTTGCACTCAATTGTGTCAATATCCTTTGAGAAAAATTCTTTTGCTACTATATCGTGAAAAGATCCCTCATATCCTTGTATTGCTACTTTCATTTCAATCTAATATATAAAAAAATCCAGACCACAATGTGATCTGGATTTTAAATATTTTAATAAATATTACTTTAAGATTACTGAACTATCCACTTCATTGTGAAGCTATCATAAACTAAAGTTATACCATTTGAACCAAAGAAAGATAACGAATAAGTACCTGCCGCATAGCTCATGCCATTGTATATGAAATCGTGGTTAAAAGTAACCTGAGCATTAGGGTTAGCACCACTCAATATTAATAATTGATTGGTTGCTGGAGAAGCTGGTAATTGTACAATAGGCATACCTACGATAGAAACAA
>Ga0209828_1000558_pt1 | contig 35206 bp, 33 predicted proteins | sample MaitaG_FD_187429 | JGI IMG/M metagenome (GOLD analysis project Ga0209828, IMG submission 187429) | Marine algal microbial communities from Maine, USA - Maine_Asex2 metaG (SPAdes) (version 2) | ecosystem: Host-associated > Algae > Red algae > Unclassified | place: Maine, USA | collected 2015-01-05
TTGCAGATGAGTTCGTAGGCCGCGTCGTTGAGTCGTTGCTGGTGAGTGCGGGGGTGCTCGCTATCGGGGAGGTCCCGGCCACCATCGGCATCGTAAAGAATCCGGGCACGTTCAGTAATACGATCCCACATGTTCTTTGCAGCGATGCCGTCGCTCTCGATGCTGATGACATCGAGGCCGCTCTTCTTGGCCGCGTACTTGAGAGCACGGCGCAGTGCCCGCTGCCGATCGTGCTGCGTTTGCGTGCCGCGGGCTGTCGCTCGCTCGGCGAGGTAGTCGTCTTTGATGGTTTCGCCCTGATCGGGATCAACCGAAGCGATCTTGTCGATGAACTCATTGTCGACCGCCGCCTTGCCGTCGGTCTTGGCTGAAGCATCGGCGATGACATCGAGTTGTTCTTCGGACAGCTCGCCGTTGGACGCCTTGTCAATCAAGTCGGCGTTCTTGCTGGCGGCTTTGCCCCGCTTGGCGGCCTTGGCGATCGAGCGCTTGGAGGTCTTGCCGTCGTTCATGGCGCGTTTGGAAGCGCGGTCGGAGCCGGTGGCAAGGTCTAGCTTCGCGGTCGCCTCAAGATGCAGAGCGCTCAGACGCCCCTGGTACCGCTGGATCTGGGCGATCGCTGCAGACGGATCGAGACTTCGGACATGACCAGCAATCAAGTCGAACGCGCTGTCGATGCCCTGACACCGCTGGGTCTCAAGATCGAGCAACGCTGCCATACCATCATTCTTTCATGGGGGTGTGACACTCCCAGATCGTGCGAGGCGCCCGTGCCTCCGTCATCCCCGGCGACGCCGCACTGCATGTGAGATACGCCGAAAACGCAACGTCCCCGGCGAATGGATGGCCCCCGCACGCAGTGCGTCACTCACTCGCGAGCCGGGGCATGAGCAATGCGACCTCTGCCTGAACCGAGCGCTATCGCTGGGTATAGCGAGATTGCCGGCGGCCTTCTTCACCCGTGGTTACTGCAGATTCCGAGCAATTTCGATTGAAGCTGCTCGTTTCGTGGGTGCGTTGGCACCGATGACTGTGACCAGTGGCGTCGGAGCGACCATCGTCACTCTGCTTGATCGAGGAGTGACCAGAACGCGCTGACGAGCGGGTTCTTGAGATTGCGTTTCAAGGTGAACAGCCCGAGGTCGTAGGCGGCCAGCGCCGGCTTGACGTCGAGGATGCGCACGTCGGCGGCACGTGGACTGTTGTCCAAAACGATCTTTGGTACGACCCCGACACCGAGCCCAAGGCTGACCATGCTCACGATGGCCTCATTACCCGCAACTTGCGCGTAGATCTTTGGCGTCACGGCACGGGCGCGAAACCAGGCATCCACCCGCTTGCGAGCGATACCGCTAGCAGCCAGAATCATTGGGATCTGCTGCCACGTGCCAGCGTCGGTTGGAGGTAGCTGCGCGAGGTTCGCGTCCGTTGGTGCTCGGGGGGCGATAAAGACGAGCGGGGAGATCTGGACGGGCTTATAGATCACCCCAGCCGGCAGCTTTGCGGGGCGTGCAGCGATTGCCAGATCTTCTTCGAGTGCGACCACGCGGCCGATTGCGTGCTGGGGATCGCCGGTCTGCAGTCGGATCTCGACGCCGGGATGTTCGGGGCGAAAGCGGTTCAACAGGTCGACCAGAATGCTGTGGCTCGCGGTGACCGAACAGTAGAGGCTCACTTCACCCTGAAGCTGGTCTGCCGGGTCGGTCATCTCGTGGCAGATCCGTTTCCATTGTTGCACTGCGTCCCTTGCATATTGTTGAAACCTCTGGCCGTCAGGGGTCAGCGCAACCGAGCGGTTATCACGATCGAAAAGCGTGGTGTTTAGGGTGGCTTCCAATTGGCGGATGTTTCGCGAAAGGGTCGAGGTGCTGATATTTAGTCGCTGGCTCGCTCGGCCAAAGTGAAGGGTTTCGCTCAAGACGATGAAGTGCTTGAGCGTCTTGACGTCCATCGCACGAGTATGCACGCATGTTGTGGAAAGTGGGACATAACGTTGCAAATATATCCATTTACGAAACGCGGCTGCGAGGGTTAGAATCTGACGATCGACCTCTGATGGAAAGCACTCCCATGGCGAACTACTTCAACACCTTGCCGCTGCGTGAACAGCTGGCCGAGCTCGGAAAATGCCGCTTCATGCACCTCGACGAGTTCACCGAGGGCGTCGACGCGCTCAAGGGCAAGAAGATCGTTGTAATCGGCTGTGGCGCGCAGGGGCTCAACCAGGGTCTGAACCTGCGCGACAGCGGTCTCGACGTGTCCTACACGCTGCGCGACGCCGCCATTGCTGAACAGCGCCAGTCGTGGAAGAACGCCACCGAAAACGGTTTTACTGTCGGTACCTACGAAGAACTTCTGCCGACCGCTGACGTCGTACTCAACCTGACGCCCGACAAGCAGCACACCAACGTGGTCGAGACGATCATGCCAATGATGAAGCAGGGCGCCTGCCTCTCATACTCCCACGGGTTCAACATCGTTGAAGAAGGCATGCAGATTCGTGACGACATCACTGTCATCATGGTCGCCCCCAAGTGCCCTGGCTCTGAGGTCCGCGCCGAGTACGTGCGTGGTTTTGGCGTGCCGACATTGATTGCTGTCCACGAAGACAACGACCCGAACGGCGAGGGCTTGGCGCTTGCCAAGGCGTACGCGGTCGGCACCGGTGGCCACAAGGCTGGCGTGCTCATGTCGTCGTTTATCGCCGAGGTCAAGTCCGACCTTATGGGCGAGCAGACAATCTTGTGCGGCATGTTGCAGACCGGCTCGCTCCTGTGCTTCGACAAGATGATCGAAGAAGGTGTCGACGCCGGCTACGCATCCAAGCTCATCCAGTACGGCTGGGAGACCGTCACCGAAGCACTCAAGTACGGCGGCGTCACAAACATGATGGACCGTCTCTCGAACCCGGCCAAGATCCGGGCGTTCGATCTGTCAGAGCAGATGAAAGACATTATGCGTCCGCTGTATCGCAAGCACCAAGACGACATCATGACCGGCACGTTCTCCCAGACGATGATGGCTGACTGGGCTAACGACGATGCCGATCTACTCGGCTGGCGCGCTGAAACTGCCGAGACAGCCTACGAGAAGACCGAGGCGGGCGACGTAGAGATCTCCGAGCAGGAGTACTTCGACAACGGGATCCTGATGGTCGCGATGGTCAAGGCCGGCGTCGAACTGGCCTTTGAGACCATGACCGCAGCCGGCATCATCGCCGACTCGGCCTACTACGAATCCCTGCACGAGACGCCGCTCATCGCAAACACTATTGCCCGCAAGAAGCTGTACGAAATGAACGCAACCATCTCCGATACCGCCGAGTACGGGTGCTACTTGTACAACCATGCATGTGTGCCGTTACTGGCCGACTTCATGAAGGACATCAAGAGCGACGTCATCGGCAAGGGACTCGACGTGGCAGACACCGGCGTCGACAATGCTCGCCTGATCGAGGTCAACGAAGCCATCCGCACTCATCCAGTCGAAGCGATCGGGGCCGAACTACGCGGCTACATGGCCGACATGAAGCGCATCGTCTAGTTCAGCGTGCATACACATCGATGACCGGTCAGGAAGTGATTGGCTTCGACGCCCTGTCGGTTGACTTCGATGGGCGTTTTCGACTCAGTGATATCAACTGGACAATCAAGCCCGGCGAACACTGGTTCATTGCGGGAGGAAACGGCTCTGGCAAGTCGGCCCTGGCTGCCGTGCTTGCCGGCGAAGGAGACCACCTGACAGGAACCTTGTCAGGCCTTCCGGACCGTGTCGCCTTGGTCTCATACGAACGACAAGCCGAGCTCATTGAAGTCGAACGTCGCAAAGACGACGCCGACATTTTAGATGTCATTTCAAACGGCACGCCCGTGAGCGAGATCATCGATGCGGTTTGTCAAGACGCAGAGCTTGCTGAGACGCTGGTCGACACCTTGGGCCTAAGGCCGCTCATGGGTCGAGCGTTCCGCAAGCTCTCAACCGGTGAAACTCGCAAGGTCATGCTCACACGTGCGTTGACGAGCCGTCCACAGTTGCTGATTCTCGACGAACCATTCGACGGCCTTGATCGCTATTCGCTGACATGGCTCCAAGATCATTTGCAGGAACTGTCGAAAACCGTTCCCATGGTGCTTGTGTTGAACCGGTTTGACGAATGCCCGGACTTCATCACCGACATCGCCTTTATCGATAACGGAGAGCTATTGCATCTCGTTAACCGGGACGACGAGCAAGCCGTTGGCGAGCTGCATCAGCTCCTGCACCTCAAGGCAACCGAGCTGAAGGTGCCTCCGTCGGACCCCGAAGACCGGCTCGCTGCGTTGGATCCCAGCGAACCCCTCGTCCGTCTGACCAGAGCGACAGTTCGCTACACCGACAACACCGTATTCGAGAATCTCGATTGGACAATCAAGCCGAATCAGCATTGGCAACTCAGCGGTCCGAACGGTAGCGGGAAGACGTGCTTGCTCTCGCTGATCACCGGTGACCATCCGCAATGCTACGTGAACGACATCAACGTCTTCGGCTTTCAACGCGGCAGCGGCGAGAGCATCTGGCAGATCAAGCAGTTCATCGGGTACGTGTCCACTGCGCTGCAATGGGAGTACCGAGTCGGCACGTCGCTACGAAATGTCATAATCTCCGGCTTCTTTGACAGTATTGGTCTCTACAGCAAGAGCACTGACGTTCAGAAATCTATCGCTGATCAGTGGCTGGCTTTGCTGGGTATGGGGGACCGCGCCGATCAGCCGTTTGCAGCTGCGTCCTTTGGCGATCAACGCCTTGTCTTGATTGCGCGGGCTATGGTGAAGCACCCGCCGCTACTCATTCTCGATGAACCGTGCCTTGGCCTCGACGACATGAACCGGCAACTCGTGCTCGCGCTTATCGAGCGAATCTGTACCTCAAGCAACACGACGGTGCTGTACGTGAACCACCGACCACAGGACCGCATCGCGGGCATCGAAAATCATCTGTCTCTGGGCGCATGAACGACCTAAAACCCTGTATCGGCCAACAGCGGTCTGTGGCCGATCAGCGGCACCGCATGTCCAGCGCAATGGTGATGACTGCCCTGACCTGTCCTTGGGCAGCGAACGGCGTACTCTAATGGCCATCGGATACCCAGACTTTAAGCGTCGAGCAACGCTTGCGACTGTTGCGCTCACAGTTATGTTCGCGCTCGTCGCGACCGCATGCGGCGAACCCGCCGTGCCAATCGCAGCGTCGTCGAGCACAGCGCTCGCCACGGCGACCGCTGTACCGGTACCAGAGACACCCACTCCGGTGCCGACACCCACGTTGGAACCAGCGACCGGTGCCGACGGGCCAGTACCAACGCCAACGCCCGTCGTTCAGCCTGGACTGTCGAGTGATCTCATCCGGGTGGCCGTGATCTTCGACTCTGAGACAGCGGGTGCTGCAGACGGTCTGTTCCACGACGCCTTTCTCGGGGCGCTTGCCTGGGAGCGCGAAGTGAATGAGAACGGCGGTCTCGGCGGCCGCTTTGTTGAGGTCGTCCCCCTTGACTCTCGCCTGTTCGACCATCGATCCGCTCTCGAAGAAGTCTGCCAGGGTGACTTCTTTGCGATCATTGGATCACACAGCCTGGGCGACTTTGAGGGTGCCGAACTTTTAGGAACCGAAGACTGCAACATCGCCGACTTTCCTGGCCAGGTCTACGGAGCGCGGCGCGCCGCATCGCCCGTAACCTTCTTGTCGAACCCCTTTCTAAATGACGCCCGACAAGCTGGCCCCGCCCGCTACCTAGTAGAGAAGTATCCCGAAGCGTCGCAGAACCTCGGGCTGTTCTACTACATCGCCCTGGATCTGCAGAACACGGCTGAACGCCAACGCGAGATGCTGGAAAGAGAGGGCATGAACGTCGTATTCGATCTAGCAGCCGATCTTGAGGAAGACCCATCGGAACGCATCCTGAATCGTTGGGCCGAACTCGGCGCAGAGTCGCTCGTGTGGACCGCCGACCCGGGTCGTCTTATCGAGCTGCTCAATGCGTTCGACGAACCACTTGTCGTGTCCGACGACGACACGCCTGATGACCCGAACGCAGATGCGACCGAGGGACAGACAATAGAGCGGCCCACATTCGTTCTGTGCGAATGGGGCTGTTACAGCGAGCAGTTCCTTCTCGACGGCGGAGACGCCATCGAAGGCGTATACACATGGATTCCACACAGCCCCTTCGATTCACCAAACGCACCCCGCGAGTTTTTGTTATATAGGTTCATGATGGATCGAGTGGCAACCGACGCCGGCTGGAGCGAGATCAGCCTGCAGAGCTGGCAGGCTGGACGACTCTTCGAAGCGGCGTACAACACACTCATTTCGATAGAACCTGAAGCGCCAACCAGGTCCCAGCTGATCGACGTCGCCCGAGCCACAGACAACTACACAGCGAACAACGTTCTATCGTTCACGGGTCCCGGTCGAGGCGAGCCAACGCCGTGCTTCGTATTGATGGTCGTGCAAAATGGGCGGTGGGTCCAAGAACACCCGCAACCTCCCCGAGACAAGGATTGCGACGAAGAGAACATCTCTGAACTGCTCGGGACCCGCAACCTGGGTGTTACTGCGATCTCGGCAACCGACTCCGAAGAATTCGCTGCTTCCGACGATGGGCAGCCACGAGATCTCGACAATCCCGAGGAGCTCGAGGAATAGCGGTAGCCCGAATAGCTCGCTGCGCTCGGATTGCTGTCGACAGCCTGGCACCCATCTTCATTCCGGAACTGCTGCGCTGCCTGGTTACTCGCGGATCCAGATGAGGGCGATGTCGTCGACCGCGACATCGGCCTTCTCAAGTGGCACTTCATAGGACTCGATCGCCTGTGCTTTATCTTGCCACTCGAACACGATCTGGTTGATGTCGTCTTCGACCTCATCACGCAACTCGTTGAGGTCTTCCATCTTTTCGGCGTAGCGGTTTTCAGCAGTAGCTAGACGTTGATCAGCTTTGCCGGTCGCCTTGCGACCACGCAGGACCGACCGGCCCATGCTGCTACGCGAGCGTCGGCGGCCACCAAGCAGGCCACCGAGTACATCGAGTGCCGCGCCGGCGATCGCATTGTTTCGCGACGATTCCTTTTCGAACTCGATCTCGCGAATGCGGTCCTCAAGTTTGGCCAGCGCTCCAGCGAGCTTGTCTTCCTTCTTTAACAACGCGTCTCGCAACTTCTCTACGTCGGCATCAGCGCGTTCGTCGGCTTCGTCTTCGCAACGATGCTTGAATGCCTGTTCATCTTCGCCTGGTCTGCTGTAGAGCTTGAGTTCTGGATTGGCAAACAGCTGCAACGACTCGTTGCGGTACAAATGATCCTTGAACGCGGTCTTCGTCTTTGTGAAAAAGGGTGACTTGTCGATTGGTGCATCAGGCAGTCGGTATGGAATACCCGCAGGCGCCTCGCGGTCAAAGTCGCGGTCATCGAAGTCAACCTCAGTTGCGTCGTCTGGATCGACTCGTTGATCTTCGATGCGAACAATGCCTTCCCACTCGACCTCATGACGCAGCTTGGCCTTGGTCTCATCGAACAGCAAATGCATTCGCACTGCCAGTGCAGGCACGAGCCGGGTACCACCTGGTGACATGCCAACGTCGTCTGCCCACGGCGCCGCCGACCGTACGTAACGGACATCGATACCGTCGGCGACTGCCGGGGCAATCGATGTTTCATCAGCCGCCAACTCGGGTTCAGTCGGCGCTGAAGCGACAGCGGCCGCTGCTGGAGCCGAGCTTGCCGACGCAGTTGCGGGTGCTGACTCGGGCACGTGCACGTCACTTGTCAGGTCACCGATCTGGCTTCGCGTGAGCGGTCCAGCAAGATACGACATTGCCCATCGCGTCGAGAACTCTTGCGGTACGCCGCGGGTGGAATGTAACACGAACTCTCGCTTGTCGAGGCTCGAGATCGTGGCGTCAAGATCCTTGATATCGACGGAGCCGTCGGACCGTTCCATGCCATCGAGAAGGCGCGCCTTGTCGCGTTCGGTTTGCAAGCGGCCAATCATCCAGGTGCCAGCGTTCGAAATGGCTTTGTAGTCCATGTCGACCGGGTTTTGTGTTGAGAGGACCAAGCCAACACCAAACGCCCGGGCCTGCTTCAGAATTGTCAAGATCGGCTTCTTTGAGGGTGGCATAGCGGTCGGAGGCACAAAGCCAAACACTTCATCCATATAGATCAGGACCCGTAGGTCATCGCTGCCTTGCTGGCCGCGCATCCACGTAACGACCTTGGACAACAACAAAGTGACAACGAACTGACGCTCTTGGTCCGAGAGATGGTGAATGTTCACCACGGCGGCGCGAGGATCACCGTTTGGCTGGAAGAGCATTGCGTCGATATCGAGTGGTACACCCTCGCTCCAAGCCGCAAAGGCGGGGGAGGCGGCGAGGCCGTTGAGTTTCATCGCAAGTTTCATGCGGTCGGCATCGGGGAACAGTGTGTCGAGTTGCATCACACCGAGCTTGCGGAACGGTGGTTGCATTACGTTCTCGATAAGTGACTCGATACTCAAGGAGAGCCCTCGTGACCAAAAGTGGTCAACGATGTTGGCCATCAGAATATGCTCTCGACCACTGAGCGGGTCGCTCGTCACCCCGACGAGCCCGAGCAGCGAGCTAACAAGACCTTCGATCTCGTCGTTCTTTGACTCCTCAAATGCGTTCTCGTCTTCGGCATCGTTCGCGGCTGGGGCGTCCATTGAGCCGATCACGTTGAGTGGCACGCCAGCCGATGATCCTGGTGTGTAGATCGTCATGTCGCATGTGTTGCGCAACGCAGCGATACGTTCTGGCCCAATTCCGGATCGGTCAAGACCGTTGCGCCATAGATCCGCAGTGGCGGCTGGATCATCTCCGTCGGGAACCCACGGGGCAAAGTCCGTGGCGGCCAAATCGGGGAACGTCAGCAACAAGTTGCCCATGTCGCCCTTGGGATCGATGATCAGTGTCGGCACGCCTGACAACAGCGCTTCTTCGAGCATGACCATGCCAAGACCGGTCTTACCCGAGCCGGTCATGCCAACAATGACTCCATGCGTTGTGAGGTTCGACGTCTCGTAGAGCGTCGGCTCTTTATCGTCATTTACGCCGAGGTACATCTCACCCTCGGGAACATCGATTGTCATCGCAACATCTTCTTTCGGTCGATGATCTGAGTGTAGGGCGATAGGCCCACTGACTCGGATTATCTAAATTTCGTTACAAATTCCTCTTTTGGCCGTAGTGTTGGTCGAGCTAACACGCAAAAGGAGGACCCCAAAATGGGTCTGCTTGACAAAATCAAAGCAATGCTTTCTGGAAACGCCGACAAAGTGAAGGGTGGCCTAGACAAGGCTGGCGACATGGTCGACGACAAGACCGGCGGCAAATTCGGTGACAAGATCGATATGGCCAAGGACAAGATTGGCGACATGGTCGACGATCAGTCTGGTGCTGAAGGCGAAGCCGAAGCATAAACCGGGTTCCGCTTCGTGCGGGACTTAACAAGACTCGACGACTGGCTGCCCAACCCGGGCAGTCATTTGTTGTTTTCGAGCTGACGTTGTGTAGAGCTGGCGCTGCCGACCCGCCAAGGGTTACAGGTCTGCGAGCTCCGCGAACTCATTGCGTCGTGAAGCTTCGAGTGCCGCAATCCATGCTGCGTCATCGAAGTCATCTCCGCTGGGCCATCCGGGGAGGACACTGTCTGTGCGTATCGATTCGTTCCTCATGTACCCATTCAACGGTAATTACGCGTCGATTGGGTTTCGTTTGTGCAACAGAGCCGCTATTTGGGACGCATTGCCCAGTTCGGCCTAAGTCCTTCGGCCCACCGGCTTGGTGCGAGCGCCCTGTTATCGCCCAGTCGCTGGTTCGTTAGGACGCTGGTTCTTCGAAGTTCCAGGCACCAGGGGTCATTGTCAAACGGTGTCGAGTGCCGGGTGTGTCCAGGTCGCCGCTTTCATACGCGACGTCATGGTGCCACATGACGGTCGGGGTATCACCGGGAACCATCCGGGTCAGATAAAACGGCGGTTCGCGCCCAGCAATCTGGGTAAGCGCCTCGTCCACAGTTGCGAATCCTGCCAGATGGGTGAGCGTGATCCATGTGGGAGGCACAAGTTCGACGTCACCACGGCGGTGGCGCTCCAAGGCATCTGTTGGAGTCACCCAAAGGTGATCGACAATCTCACCGCCATCAATGGTCACGTCGCCATCGACCCCGACGGGGGCCGGCGCCAGATAGAACCAAGTCGCAAAGCGTCGCGGGACCACCGTTGGTGGCATCCAATGCGAAAACGGGATCAGCAATGCCTCATCGACTACCAGATCTGCTTCTTCAACTGCTTCTCGCGTAGCCGCACGCCGGCTTGCCGCCAGGATGTCGGTTCCACCGTGGAAATCTTCAGGGTCAACCTTGCCTCCGGGAAAGACCCAGTTGCTCGCAAACGTACCTTTCGCATTGCGCTGAACCATCAGGACCTCGGGCCCGCCTGCCGCGTCGCGCAGGGCAACGACGGTTGCGGCAGGTGTCGCTGGGCTGTCCGCGTCGTGCGCTTCCATCCAGGCAATAAATCGATCCGAAAGTAGTGTCATCGACTCAGAATCTACAACGCAAAGGCAACCACGTACTAGACGGAATCTGTGCGACACTTGCACTGTGGCTATCGATCACCGCATGGTGCACTTTCGAGACGACGATCTGGCAGAAATAGTCGGAGAGATCGATGGGATCATTGCCCGAGCGAACGGGCGTGAATGGGTCACGATCTCTCCATGGGTCGACCCAGAGAATCTTCCTGTCACGAGCCTTCTGCGCAAAATATTCTCCGCGCACGGCTCAAAGGTTCCCGAAGTCACCTGGGTGCCTCCCCAAGGCGGGGAGCCAGCGCAACTTGGCATCTTGCATGCGCATGGGCCCGGAGCAGCCGAATTCCTCAACGAGACCGGGGTGGCCATCCCATCGACGTGGATCCAAGTCAGCGATCATTCCAAACGAGGCTTGCTCTACGCGGTCCACCCCGACGCCACGACCAACGAAGTTGTCCGGTTTGCTCTCGAATCCGCTCAGGTTCTTGCAGCCGTGCCGACCGATGACCGCTGGGTCGCGCAAGTATCGACTTCGCGCGGCTAAGCCCGCTAGTCGTCCATCAACGCCGTGTGCAGTATGCGCTCGTCGAGAATGATGACTTTGCCACGAGCAGTCTTGATTGCTCCCGCCCGTCTGAGTTCACCGAGGGCCTTGGATGTCCACTCCCGGCTTGCATCGATGAACTGAGCCAAGTCGGCCTGTGTGAGCTCGACCACGCCTTCTTGTTCACCATGTGAGCGCAGCTCAAGCAGCCGTTGAGCGATCCGTGCTTTGACCGAGCGGCCACCGAGCATAGACCTGTTGGTCATCTCTTTGAGCCGCCGGCTCTGCATGCGCAGCAAGGCGACCGGCACGGTGGGGTAGTCGGCTAGATACTGGATGAACCGATCAGCTGATACTACGACTGCTGTCGTGGACTCGACAGCGACGACATCGGCGGAACGTCGCTCATTGTTGAGCGTGGCCATATCGCCGATAAAGACGCCCGATGCACGAAGGCCAAAGACTGATTCGTTGCCCGACTCCGCGACGACCACGATTTTCACCAGACCACTCGTGACGTAGAAGACTTCGGTCGAGAGGGCGCCAATGCTGACGAGTCGTTCGCCTGGGTGGAACCGTTTCTCGACACCAACCGAACGAAACGCTTCGAGTTCCGCAGGCAACAGGAGTGGATGGTCTGGTCGGTCTCGCATCGGTCAGCGCACTATCTCTAGTTTGACGACGAGGTCATCGAACGTTGGATCGCCGAGTCCATCACTGCACCGCAGGGTGGTAATCGACGACGTCCGTTCGACCACCATGCCAGCGTTCCCGAGCCACGCCGAGTCGACGCCATCAGATGACCAGCTGTTCCACACGTCGACGCTCTTGGCTCGTCGGCCCACGACGTCGATCTGTATTTCGAGCGGTGAGGTGTGGGTCCAGATTGCTGCGGTCTGCATGAGAACGCCGTTCGCTCGCAGTTCGCCCTTGTCGATGCCCAGCTTGAGCGCTTGCGCCCGCGTCGTTGAGGAAGTAAGCCGGGTGAGCATGATGCGGTCGCCGTCTTGTACGGGAATCTCGATCACGGATTCGACAGTCTGTCCCTTCCATGTGACCTTGCGGCCGTTGCCCTTGCTGAATGCGGCGGCGAGTGAGTTCGTCACTGCCCGCTCCAGGGATCAACCGATTCGTCGGGCCAGCGCATGCGGACCTCAGTCGGTTGTGAGGCTTCGCGCAGGCCTGTCAACAGCATGGTCTCGGTGTGACCGGTGCGAGGGTTGGTGCGTCGTGGCGCCTTGCCATTGGCCATGCGGTCCCGGTTGTCGGCGTCGAAGTGCGAGGTGGTGACTGCTACCGCTTGAGACATCCAAAACCGCTCAGCCTTGACGGCAAGATTTGGCTTCTCGTCGTTGACCGTTGTGTCAAGGGCCATGCCAAGTTCCCACTGGGTAAGGCTCGCAGGGTCGTCGTTCGCTACGGGCTGCTGGCCAGACGACATCAGACTGTCACTGAACGCAGACTGGCTACTGGCTACAGAATGTTCAACTCGTGCTACCTGTCGCGGCGCCGGTTGCTCCTTGGGTGTACTTGATGGCGAACGCACAGCAGTCGTTGATGTCGCTTCAGTGACCTCGGTCGTTGCGATGGCCGCTGCATGTGGCGCCAGGTCTGGTTGCATCGGGGCGACCGGTGGGAAGTAGGTGGCTGGTGCAGTCGGGTACTGCTGCGGCACGGCGACTGGGGCGACGTACGCAATTGGTGCGACGAGTTGGTCGTCGGGAACGTCGAACGTTGCATTGCCGTACTCGTCGATTGGGAGCTTCTCGTCGTCGAACCGATACATGCGCGGGATGAAGCGCCGATTCTTCAATGGCTTGCCGAGCCAATCAATCCCGATTGTCACGAGCGCGATCAATGCCATCAGAGCAGAGAAGACGATGATGATTTCTGGGGTACCCATTGGGCCTTCTTGATCGGGTGAGGTGTAGCGTCACCCAAGAATCTAGTGTGTTCACATGGCTTCAGAGACGCAACTCAGTCGGTCTATTGCTGGACGTACCGCAATCATCACTGGGGCAGGATCGGGAATGGGCCGCGCGACAGCGTTGCTGTTCGCCGACGAGGGCGCGTCGGTCTTGGCCGTCGATCGCAATCAAGAAGGGCTCGATGCGCTCATAGCGGCGCTGCCCGAAGCGGCCTCAGTGGTGCCGTGTGTCGTTGATCTCGCCACGTCCGCAGCCCCAGCCGAAGTACATGCGGCTGCGCATCGAGCGTTTGGGCCTATCGATATTGTCGTCAATGCAGCCGGGGTCTCCTCGCCCGTCGAGTTGCACGATGAATCCTTCGACGAGTCGTGGCGCCTGACGTTTGCCGTCAATGTCGACGCACAGGTACAGCTCATTCGCATGTGCCTCGACGACCTGTGTCGCAACGCCGACGGCCGAGTCGTCAATATCGCCTCAACCGAAGGACTCGGCGCAACTGCGCCAATGGCACCGTACACCGCAAGCAAACATGCAGTCGTCGGCCTAACGAAATCGCTTGCGGTTGAGCTGGGTCCGCGCGGTGTCACGGTGAACTGCATCTGTCCCGGGCCAATCCACTCTGGCATGACCGCTGATATCAAGGACGAGCACAAGGCAATCTACGCCCGGCGGCGCACTGCGTTGCGTCGATACGGCGAGCCCGACGAAGTCGCCCACATGATCCTGTCGCTCGTGCTGCCCGCAGCTTCGTTCACGACTGGTGCGGTACTGACCGTCGATGGCGGACTGTCGATCCGCTCTAACTAGAGCCCAGGCTCGTTTTTCTGTGCGCTAGTAGTAGTAGGGGAATGACGACCAGTCAGGGTCCCGCTTTTCAAGGAAGCTGTCGCGTCCCTCTTGCGCTTCTTCGGTCATATAGGCCAACCGGGTCGCCTCTCCAGCAAAGACTTGTTGGCCCACGAGGCCATCATCGATCAGGTTGAGTGCAAACTTGGCCATGCGTTGTGCCGTTGGGCTCTTGCCGCAGATCTCACTGGCCCACTGCAGGGCTTCGGTTTCAAGTTCCGAATGCGGTACCACGGCGTTTACGACGCCTTGAGCGTGCGCTTCAGCAGCGGTGTACGTACGACCAAGAAAGAAGATCTCCCTGGCGAACTTCTGTCCGACTTGGCGGGCGAGCAGTGCGGAGCCAAAGCCGCCATCGAAGCTTGCGACATCGGTATCGGTCTGCTTGAAGCGTGCATGCTCTTCGCTGGCGATCGTGAGGTCGCAGGTGACATGCAAACTGTGTCCGCCACCCGCTGCCCAACCGGGAACGACAGCAATAACGACTTTGGGCATGAATCGAATGAGCCGCTGGCATTCGAGGATGTGAAGCCGTCCGCTACGCCCAGGATCGATGGCATCGGCGGTCTCGGCATTGTCCTCGGTGTACCGGTAACCATCTTTGCCGCGAATTCGCTGGTCACCACCGGAGCAGAACGCCCAGCCACCATCTTTAGGTGACGGCCCGTTACCGGTGAGCAGCACACAACCAACATCGCTGCTCTGACGAGCGTGATCTAGCGCGCGATACAGCTCGTCGACAGTGTGCGGTCGAAACGCGTTGCGGATGTCAGGCCGATCAAAAGCAATGCGTACCGCCGGAACATCGTTTGCGCGGTGATAGGTGATGTCGGTGAAATCGAAGCCGGGCACTGCAGACCAGAGGTCGGCATCGAAGATCTCAGAAACCATCTCAGAAACCATGCACAGAACCTACGGCATGTAGTTCAGAACGCTGTAGTTCAGAGCGGTGGGGGTTAGAGCGGTGGGGTTTAGAGCGGTGGGGTTCAGAACGCGACTTCTTCGAGCTCGGTGATTTCCCAGAACTCGTGATTCTCGACCCATTCATTCTCACTCGCTCCTTGGAGCAGCTCTGAGGTGTCGGTAGCTCGGGCAATTCGGCGGTGTCGACCGAACAGTTCGCTGTAGAGGCCACTCGTAACGAGCATCGCCATAGCTGAAGCCTGCGTGACCAAGAAGCACACGACGAGAATGGAGGACCAAGACATAGCGAGATGACCCTATTGGGTGCGTGTGACACTCTCAAGCCGAAGCTGTTGCTGATGTTGTCTGTGTGGTTCTTGTTATCTATTGTCAATAGGAGTCAATCAATTTCTTCTCGATGGGGTCCCGCGAAGTACGCTGCAACCTCGCCCACTGAATTCGAAGAGGACCTGTCGTGGCACCACTCACTGGACTCAAGGTTGTCGAAGCTGCCAGCTTTTTGTCGGGCCCCATGGCCGGCATGATGCTCGCTGACCTCGGGGCGTCTGTTGTGAAAGTCGAGCCGCCGCGGGGCGATCCGTACCGCCGATTCGGAAAGCCATACGGGGATTCGTCGCTCCTCTTCAAAGCGGCGAATGGGAACAAGACAGGCATAGCGCTGGACTTGAAAAGCGAAGCCGGAATCAACGCACTCTTTACACTGCTTGCCGATGCCGACGTATTGATTACTAACTGGCGACCTTCCGTCGCCGCCAAGATGGGTCTCACGCCCGAGCGGGTACGCGCCGACTTTCCTCGACTTATCTGGTGCCGCGTCTCCGGTTATGGACAAGATGGGCCACGCTCAGACCTTCCGGCTTACGACGGCATCGTGCAGGCTCGGTCGGGATCGGCGATCTCGGGGAGCGACGCTCCGCTAAACACTAACAACAACGTGGCCGACAAGGTCTCGGCAATGTTTGCTGCACAGACCATTACCGCCGCCCTACATCAACGAGAACGAACCGGAACCGGGTCGATCTGTGATCTCGCCATGGTTGACGCGTTGGCGTACTTCTACGGCGCTGATATCTCAGCTGGCCATCGGATCGTCGACGCCGAGCCTGATATGGACGTCGGTGTGCAGGTGTTAAGCGACTCAAACTTCCCAACTGCTGAGGGGTATCTCGTGCTCGCCCCGGTAACCGGACATCAGATCCGCCGAGCGATGGAAGCTGCGGGGTGTGGCGACATGTTCGGCTCGGTGATGGACGCTCCGCGGGCGGAGACGTTCAACGTGTTCGCTGGCGCCGTTGGCCCAAAGCTGCTTGAGCGCGCGGCGCTCGATTGGGAAGACATCTTTGCCGAGAATGACGTTCCCGCAGCCGCAGTGCGAGACTTTGCTCAGCACATCGACGACCCCCAGACACAGCACAACGGCACATACCGTGCCGTTGCAGACGAGTCGGTCGATGGCGAATGGTTACAGGTCCGATACCCGGCATTTTTCGATGGCGAAGTGGCTGAGAACGCTGCGTTGCGGGCACCTGCGCTTGAGTCGCCAGACGAACCCGCCTAATCATTCGTCCGGGTTACTCGTCGGGCGCATCGATGTTCGGGTCCACGGTCGGACGTGGCGTCGGAACAGCTCGCTGTAAAAACAGCCCGCATTCGTTCAGCGCATAGTCGTCGAGTTTGCTCGATGCGTTAATCAGTGCTGTTTCGTTTTCAGCCAACACATCGCGACGTTCGTCTCGAGCTGCCTGTTGATAGTCGCGGAAGAAGTTCAGCAGGGTGCGAGTGGTTGCCGACATCTCCTCGGGAGCGCGATCGTGCAGCTCCGTCAGCTCTTCGACCACGCCGGCAATGCGCGCGGGATCGCCCGCGACAAGTGCCAACTCGGCACCCGAGGTCCCTGTCGCTTCGCCAAGACGATCGCAAAATTCAGATGAGGTGCGGTCCGGATCGGAGCAACTCGCCAAGAGCAGCAACGCAGTGCCAAGTAGAGCGCCGACCAGCCGCCTTTTGCAGGCCGCTATGCGCACGCGTCGTGGGCGCGCTGACGTAAGTCGCTGACTGCGTGCGCCAGGCCCTCAGGGTCGCGATACAGCGCGCTACCTGCCACCAGGTAGTTCGCTCCAGATTGCGCAGCGCCAGCGATGGTCGTGGGGCTGATGCCTCCATCAACTTCGATATCGATGTTGTGCCCACCAGCCGCAACCATCGCATGAATCTCAGCGACCTTGGGTTCCATAGTCGGAATGTAGGGCTGTCCGCCGAACCCAGGATTCACGGTCATAACAAGAACCATGTCGAGCAGATCCAGCACGTGAGCGACCGCTGTTGCCGGAGTGGACGGATTCAGCGCAACCGCTGGTTGAGCGCCGAGCTCGCGAATATGGCCCAGGGTTCGATGGAGATGGTCACACGCTTCGGCATGCACGATCAACATCTCACAGCCAGCCTCAACGTACAGGTGGGCAAGCTCGTCTGGCTTTTCGACCATCAGATGAGCTTCGAATGGGCGGTCTGTTCGATCACGCACCGATGCGATGACATCAGGGCCGAACGTCAGATTGGGCACGAAGCGTCCGTCCATCACATCGAATTGAAAGCGATCAACACCCGCCTCGTGCAATGCGACAACCTCGTCGCCGAGCCGACTGAAATCGGCTGGAAGCACGGATGGGATAATCGAGATGGGGCGCGAAGATGTCACGTCTTGAAGTTAGTGCAGCACTACCCTCAAGCCGTGACACCCGAGCCCCCGATCGAGTTGCACGTCGACCGCATGGCGAGCGGGGGCGAGGCGGTTGGCCGTATGCCCGATGGGCGCGCTGTCTTTGTTCGTGGGGCATTGCCAGGCGAGAAGATCCACGTTCAGGTCATTGAGCAGAAGAAGCGGTTTGCACGCGCTCGCCTGATCTCGGTTGTTGAACCTGCGTCTGATCGCATTGAGATGCCGTGCGATCACGCCGCCATAGGAACGTGCGGCGGGTGCGACTGGATGCAGGTCGCTCCGCTGTCTCAGGAGCTGTTTAAGCGCCAGATCGTGGTCGAGCAGCTTGAGCGATTGGGCCATGTCGACGATCCCGACGTGCGCATGGCGGCGTGTGAGCTCGGACAACGAACAACGGTTCGCTGCAGCATTGTCGATGGCAGGGCGGGTTATCGCGCTCGTCGTAGTGCTGACGCATTCGCCGCTTCGAGCTGTCGTGCCGCCCATGTGTTGATCGAAGAGCTGATTGTTGATGGCAGGTTCGGTGACGCAACTGAGGTAACACTGCGAATCGGTGCGGGCACCAACGAACGGCTCGTCATTACGAATGGCACCACTGAGACGGTGCGGGTCCCGGCAGACGTCACGGTCGTATCGGCGCAGGATCCTGGTTGGGCAGCGATCCACCACCTCGTTGAGGATCGGTCGTGGCGTGTGTCGGCGAACTCATTCTTTCAAGCGTCCGCTGAAGGCGCCGAAGCCTTGGTCGTATCCGTGCGAGCAGCGCTCGCGGCAAGCGAGGGGCCGTTGATCGACTTGTACAGCGGCGTGGGCCTGCTTGGTGGGGCAGCGGCTCCCGATCGGCTGGTGGCTGCAGTCGAATCCAGTCCGTCCTCGGTCGCCGACGCGAGGCACAACTTGTCACCGACAGTTTCGGTGGTCGAATCCAAGGTTGAACGGTGGAAGCCAGAGCCGTGCGCGGCTGTCATCGCAGATCCAGCACGTCGAGGTCTTGCCAAGGCAGGCGTGGCAGCCGTGGGCGCCACGATGGCTGAGCATCTCGTGCTTGTGAGTTGCGATCCGGCGTCTCTTGGACGCGACGCAGCCCTGCTCATCGAACAGGGCTGGCGGTATGACTATGGCGAAACCATCAATATGTTCCCCGATACGTCGCGTATCGAGGTGGTCAGTTTGTTCGCTCGTTAGCTCTTGAAGACATCGGTCGGATCACGATGTTCCATGCCAGCAAAGAACTCCTCAGCTTGTACGTCGGACGGTTCTACCGATTCCCACATAGCCGAGAAGCTCAAGCTGTCGCTGTTTCGAGCAGCGACCTGAGTTGCCTGGCTGCGGGCTTCGGCGATCATGCGGCGAGCGGCGGCGCGGGCGTCATCGCGAATTTGATCGGCTTCGCGTTCCGCTGCGCCAACGATTTCATCGACTCGGTCTTGCGCACTCGCAACAAGATCGGACGACGTCTCCAGACCGGAACCCATTAGCTGATCCATCTGTGCCTCTGCGGTTTGCCGAATGCTGTCGGCGTCGCGCATTGCTTCCTCGGTCGCCTTGGTAGCCCGATCGTTTGCTTCGGCGAGGATCTCGTTCGCTTCTTCCATGGCCTCGGTGCGCACGCGTTTGGCGTCGTCTTCGAGCTTTTTCGCCCGGGCCGCTGCTTCACTCTCGATCTGCTCTGCGGCGCGACGTTTGCTGGCAAGCGTTGAGTTTGCTTTGCGATCTGCCTTGGTGCGTGCCTTGTTGGCAGTCTTCGCCGCGTTCGTGCGCAGTCGCTTAGCTTCGGCAGTGGCTTCGGTAATGATGTGTTCGGCTTGTGTCTGGGAGGCCTTCTTGGATGCGTCACAGTCCTTCTCAGCGCTCGCAGTGATCTTGGTGGCCTTGTTATCTGCATCGGCGAGGAGCGTGGCAGCCTTGTTATCTGCATCGGCGAGGAGCGTGGCAGCCTTGTTATCTGCATCGGCGAGGAGCGTGGCAGCCTCGTTGTCAGCATTCGTGAGAAGCGTGGCAGCCTTGGAGTCTGCAATTGTGAGAAGAGCAGCGGCTTCGGCCTCAGCTTGAGCGACATGCTCGTCCGCCAATGCATTTAGTCCTTTGACGTTTTCGGTGGCGGCCGATTCGATCTCAAGAGCGACCTGTTGGGCATCAGCAATAATGGTCTCGAACGCCGTGGCGGCGTTCTCAATAAGTCCACCCGCAGCATGTTCGCCTTCGGCGACAACAAGCCGAGCATCGATTGCTGCTTTTTCGTTCAGCGCGTCGGCCTTCGCCTCGGCGTCGTGCTTTGCCTGGTCAATCGCCTTGCGAGCGGCAGCCTGCGCGTCGTCCTCGATGCGATTCACATCATCGGTCACGTTTGCGATGAGTTCGTCAGCGCGATCTTGCGCAGCATTCACGATCGCAACCGACCGTTCTCGCGCATCGTCGATCACCCGTGCGGCTTGCTCGTCGCTTTGGGCGACAATGGTGGCTGCTCGGCCTTGTGCGCTATCAAGCAGCTTCTGCGCCTGCATCTGGCTCTGGTTCAGAACCGCGGTTGCACGCCGTCGAAGTTCGGTGGCCTTGTCAACAGCCCGATTGAAGTTGGCGTGCCATCGAGCGTCGACAGCATCAGAACCTAGATTCGCATCGTCGACGCCATCATCATCGCTTGGCCACCCAAGCCGCGACCCGTCGTCGCTAATAATGACAACTGCGTCCGCAAGTTTGTCGCTGTCAATCTCGTCTGCGGTGATGTCAGGTGAAGCGCTGAGACCAGGCGAAGTCGTGATGTTCGAACTTTCCATCGTGTATTCCTTTCGAACTATGCAGATCGGCTGGTGATCCCAGAATGTGAGCCGGTTTCGATACCGAAAACGGCGAACACCCTAGGAATCGCGTAAGGCCTACTGGTGCGTTAGAACCCGAGAAGTTCGTCATGAGCATTGTGGCCTGGGCACAATTGCCTATGCGCTGGCGACCACGGCTAGATTCTGCTGCCATGACTATTCTTGTCGAGAACCATGACCGTGTCGCCGTGCTGACGCTGAACGACCCTGACCGTCGCAATACAGTCACTGCGCCGATGAATGAGGCGATGGTGCAGGCCGTGGCCGAGGCTGAAGCGAACGACGACATCGGCGCGCTTGTCGTGACCGGCGCCGGCACCGCCTTTTGTGCCGGCGGGCACCTCGATGACCTGTTAAACGCAAAGAATCACGATGAGCTTGCGGCGATCTATGAAGGTTTCTTGGCCGTTGCCCATTCGAGCCTGCCAACTATCGCGGCCGTGAATGGTCCAGCGGTTGGAGCGGGCATGAACCTGGCGTTGGCGAGCGACATGATTGTGGCCGGGGAGTCGGCACGTTTTGATTCGCGCTTTCATCAGATCGCAATTCACTCTGGTGGTGGCCACACATGGCGGCTGCGTAATCGCACTGACGAACAAACCGCCAAGGCCATGGTCCTCTTTGGCGAACGTCTCTCTGGTGCCGAGGCGGCAGCCGCCGGGCTGGCGTGGAAGTGCGTCGCCGACGATGAACTTCTAACGACCGCCATCAACTACGGCGCAACCGCTGCCGCTGCTCCGAAGGGCTTGGTCGCGAAGACCAAGGAGACCTTCTCAAAGCTTGACACGATCGAACTGTCAACCGACGCCGTCGACCTGGAAACTGCACCGCAATTCTGGGCAATGCAACAACCAGAATTCAAGGAGTTTGTCGCCAACCTCAAAGCTCGCATTGCGGCCAAGAAGGGCTGAGTCGAGGGTGCTTTCAACTGGGGACGCGGTACAGCAGCGCACCCCAGTGCGCGCCCGCACCGAACGCAGTGAAACAAACGAGCGCTCCCGGGTTGACCCGGCCGGCTAACCGGAGTTCGTGAAACAAGATTGGTAGTGTCGCTGATGTGGTGTTTCCGTACCGAGCAATGTTGCTCGGTATCAGCACGTCGTCGGCCATCATCTTTTTACGCACGGCGTCGAGTATTCGTTCGTTGGCTTGGTGGGCGACGACGACATCGAGGTCCTCGACTTCGAGCCCGGCATCGGCGACGACGGCACGAACTGCTTGGGGCATTCGTCGTGCCGCTTGACGGAATAGCTCCAGGCCGTTGAACGTCGGCAGATGCATCTCTGCCGCGATCTGTGACGTGTCGAGCCATGGCTGCTGCTTGAACCCTGCTGCGGTGACCCGAATGAGGTCGCCCAGCGTGCCGTCGGTGTTCAATTGGCTGCTGAGCACGCCGCCGCTGCTCGACGTGTCGCCTTGCAAGACAACAGCGCCGGCCCCATCGCCAAACAGGACACTCCATGCCCGCGATGCAGTTGCCGTTGCATAGTCGGCTTCGTCGACACGCTCGCTGGTGCCGCGTAGGACATCCCATCCTGAACCCAGTGGTAAGTAGCCAGCGTGTGCCTCGGCTCCGATAACCAAAACGGTCTGGGCTCGCCCAGAAACAATCGCCGCGTCGGCCATGTCGAGACCATAAAGAAATCCACTGCACTGTTGGCGAATGTCAAATGCGCCGACCATGCCAAGGCCAAGCTCACGTTGCACGGTGGGTGCAATGCCGGGAACAAACTCATCGGGCGTCATTGTTGCGGTAACGAGAAGGTCGACTTGGCCAGCGTCGATGCCCGCATCTGTAAGCGCGGCGCGGCCTGCTTCGATCGCGAGATCTGACGAACCCTGACCTGGCACTACAAACCGGCGCTCTCGGACCCCGGTTCGTTTCACGATCCAGTCATCGTTGGTGTCCATGACCTTGGCGAGATCATTGTTCGAAACGACGTGAGGCGGGACGGAGATACCAGAGCCAATGATCACTGAGCGCATTACGAGACGGTAGTTGTGCGATTCGGTTGATGCTGAGCTGAAGGCGGTGAAGTAGTTTGGCTGTATGGGAATTCGATTCGACGACATAGACGCCATCAACGCCGCCAAGAGCGAAGAGTTCAGCGATTGGGGCACAACCTTCGAGATGACACAGGAGAAGGTGAACGCGTTTGCGGAACTCACCGAAGACCGCCAGTGGATTCACATTGACGTCGAGCGCGCCAACGCCGGTCCGTTTGGCGGACCGATCGCGCACGGCTTCTTCACGCTCAGCCTTATGGCTTCGGGGATTGTCAAGCTTCCCGTGGATCTCGAAGGCGTAACAAACGGTGTGAACTACGGCGCAAACAAGCTGCGCTTTCTCTCACCGGTGCCGGTCCCATCGACGCTGCACGCCCGCTCCCGCTTGATCAAAGCCGAGGCCAAAGGGCCAGGCACGTTACTTACTAGCGAAGCAACTATTCATGTTGTTGGAAATGAAAAGCCAGCGGTGCTCTACGAAATGCTCACACTACTGATGTAGCGGTTCACCGGCGGTGCGGGCTGCGCGTTTGGTGAGGGCAACTGTGGCCAATGCTGCGCCGAGCGCGGCGGTGATCGCTATTAGCGCGACCCAGCGACGTTCACCGGTCTGCTCGGCGACAACACCTGCAACGAGTGGTCCGGCCGAGCCAGCAAGTAGAAGCACCGCGCCATACGCTCCCATCGTGGCGCCAAGTTGATCGCGATCGAAAAGTTCTTCGGCTTTCATACCCTGCAATGGGCTAAAGGCCCCGATGCCGAAACCGGCGATCAGGGCGAACGCGATCGCGATTGGAATTGAACCAGCGATCACCAACAACGCTCCACCGGTCGTCATTGCCGCAAAGGCCAGAATCAGGGCCTGGTCTCGGCCGACCCGGTTCACAATTGGGGTCAGAGGGACTCGACCAAGGAGTTGGCAAAAACCCCGCAGCCCAGCCATCGAAGCAGCAGCGGCTGACCCGAGACCGGCGGCGGTCATGATCGGCACCTGGTACACCAACATTGTGGACATGGCGAGGCCGCCGCACGCTACGGCAATGGTGAATAGCCGAGGCTCCGGTTCAGCAACCGTTGACCGAAGGACGGAGCGAATGGTCGGGCGCCGTGTCGCGGCTTCGGGAGTCGCCGGCGGCAACACGAGCGCTGCAAATAGGAATACGCCGCCGGTCATCGCGGCGAGCACTCGCACCGCTGCTCGCCAGCCAACCATGCCTTCGAGCCAGTCGCTCAGCGGCAAGAAGATTGCCGACGCAAGCGCGCCCCAAATCGTGAGTACCGCAATCGCTCGTGAAGGCTCCGAAGGGTTCAAGCGGACCGCCGCGGTCATCGTGACGTGATAGAAGCCAAGCGATCCAAAGGCGCCCATTCCAAGCATCGCGCCAAGGAAGAAGACCACCACGGAACTAGCGACCGAAGCGGTCAAAAGACCTGCCGTGCCGATGACTCCACCAAGCAAGAACACCGGGCGATGGCCGACGCGGTCGAGCATGCGGCCGCCAAACAAGGCTGATAGCCCGATCAAGATGGTGCCGCCAGAGAAGCTCGCTGTCAGCGCTGCTTCACTCCAGCCGGTATCTCGCCGGATTGGATCGAGCAGAACGCCAAAGCTGTAGTACCACGATCCATAGGCACAGATCGTCAGTATCCCCAAGAGCCCTATCGAAGCGTGGTCGATCTTGTTCCCGGGCACGCCGCGACGGTAGTAGGTGTCACCGGTTCCCGGCATACAGGTTCCCAGCGAGGGGTTCACGTGGCTTAGGGTTCGACTATGGACTTCAACATTCCCGGTGACATACAGGATCTGCTCGACGAGCTCGATCAGTTCATCGAAGATGAGATCAAGCCGCTTGAACGCGAGAACGACAACATTCGCTTCTTCGATCACCGTCGAGAAGACAGTCGAACCGACTGGGAACGAAACGGTTGGCCGAACGCCGAGTGGGAAGCGTTGCTCAAGGAGATGCGCCGGCGCGCCGACGCCGCAGGCTTCTTACGTTGGCATCTGCCGGAGCGCTTTGGTGGCAAAGGCGGCTCAAACCTGGGAATGGCAATCATTCGCGAGCATCTCGCAGCGAAGGGGCTTGGCCTTCACAACGATTTGCAGAACGAGTCATCCATCGTCGGTAATTTTCCGACCGTACTGATGATGGAGAAGTACGGCTCGCAAGAACAACAAGACACATGGATCCCCAAGATGCTGGCCGGCGAAGCGCGGATCGGGTTTGGGCTCACCGAGCCGATGTTCGGGACCGACGCCACCCGCATGGAAACGAACGCGTACAAAGATGGCGACGAATGGATCATCAACGGTGCCAAGCGCTGGAACACCGGCATGCATGCCGCGACCCACGACTACATCTTCTGTCGGACCTCGGGCAGTCCAGGCGAGGCTGCCGGAATCACGAACTTCATCGTGCCGGTCGACTCGCCCGGATTTAAGGTCGAGTTCATGTGGTGGACATACAACATGCCGACTGACCACGCCGAGGTCACGCTGACCGACGTGCGTGTCAAGGAGTCCGACATGCTGGGTCCAGAAGGACAAGGTCTCGCAACCGCCCAGCTGTTCGTGCACGAAAACCGCATTCGTCAGGCTGCATCAAGCCTTGGAGCTGCGCAGTACTGCATCAACGAAGCGGTCAAATACTCGCGTGAACGCGTCATTCATGAACGTGCGCTGTCGGTGAACCAGGGCATCCAGTTTCCGCTTGTTGAACTGCACACACAAGCAGCGATGTTGCGAGAGCTGATCCGCAAGACAGCGTGGCAGCTTGATCAGGTCGAGCACGGCACCGAAATCTCAGACAAAGTCGCCATGTGTAACTATCAGGCGAATCGTCTGGTTGGACAAGCAGCGGACAAAGCCATTCAAGTACACGGCGGCATTGGCTACAGCCGACACATGCCGTTTGAGCACATCTTCCGGCACCATCGTCGCTATCGGATCACCGAGGGTTCAGAAGAGATGCAGATGCGACGAGTTGGGCAATACCTATTCGGCTACGGCGGTAGCAAAGAGATGTTTGAGACACCCTCGTTCGCGAGTCGTTTCAACAAGGTCCAACGTGGCGCGCCAGCGAGCTGGCTCGACTAACCAGCAGAGAACCCTGAAATAGCTAGGAAAGAGACATACATGACACGCAAGAACGTTGCATCGGGCAGTCCGTTTGAGGACGTCCACGGGTATTGCCGGGTCGTGCGGGTGGGCAACCAGATTCATGTCGCTGGCACCTGCGCTGCGCAGGACTGCCTAGACGGCACGAGCACCTATGAGCAGTCTGTCTCGGCGCTCGCAATCATCCAGGCAGCGCTTGCCGAGGTCGACAGCGGACCGAGCGACGTCGTACGTACTATTATCTATGTCACGAATATCGATGACATGCCAGAGGTGGCTCGAGCACACAGCGCCATCTTTGACGCAGTGCGACCTGTGTCGACACTTGTTGAGGTCACCAGACTTGTCGATCCGCGCATGACAGTTGAGATCGAGGCGTATGCCATTGCGAGCGACTAGCTCCGCGCACTAACCACTGTTGGGATTAGCCAAGAGCGCAGCGAACTCATCGCCGGTGAGTACCTGGTAGCGCTCAGGGTCGCTGGCAACGAGTGCTTCGATCTTGTCGACCTTTGCTTGGCCCGCCGATTCCCCGACGACGAATCGTGTGACTTTGGCGCTGACCGATGATGCGGGGTCTCCGCCGAGCGAGCGAACGGCTTCTTTCGCAGCGTCGCGCTTCATGCCATCAGGCAGTGTTCCCGTCACCAGGACCTTGTGACCCGAGAACGGTGCACCTTCTGCGATCTCAATCTCTGGCATCGGCAATGGTTCAAGACCGAGTTCAACCATTCGGTCGATTACCGGTCCAAGATTGCCCAAGTCGGTCACGATTGCTTCGGCCCGACCATCGCCGATGCCGTCGACCTGTAGCAGCGTGTCAAAGTCGGCGTCACGAATGGCCTGCAACGTGGCAAAGTGTTCGGCGAGCCGTCGAGCGAACGTGCGATTCACGAACCGGATGCCGAGAGAGCCGAGTACGTGATCGAGCCGGGTGGTCTTGAGTGAGGCCGTAATGATGGAAACGATCTTGGTCGATGAGTCGGTAATGCCGTCGAGCGTCGCCCATTCATCGGCACTGAGAGCAAATACGTCAGCGAGGTCGTTCACGAGTCCAGCGTCGACGGCCTTCTGCAGAGCGATTTTGCCGACGCCGTCCCAATCGAATCCGTTGCGGCTCGCCGCGCTTGCCAATCGAGAACCAAGCGAGCATGACGGGCTCGGACAGCGCGGTCGTGCAGCCGAGAAATCGAGTGGCTCACCACAGTTCGGACAGACATTGATTGGTTCATACGGAATTGAATCGGCGGGGCGTTCGCTAAGAACGACTTCGACGATCTGCGGAATGATCTCGTTGCGCTTGGTGACGACAACGGTGTCGCCGATCCGCACGCCGAGTGCTTCGATGATGGCCGGGTTATGCAACGACGCTCGTTCGACCGAGGTACCCGCAAGCTGCACCGGTTCGCGCAGGACTGCGGTGTAGGAGATAGCGCCGGTCTTACCGACGGCGTTTTCAATTCGGTCGAGCACGCCACGAGCAGTCTCAGAAGGGAACTTGAAGGCGATTGCCCAATGAGGAATTCTGCTGCCCTCGCCGAGGCGCTCTCGTTTGGCTCGATCGTTGACTGCCAGAACGGCGCCGTCGAGCAAGTAGGCAAAACCTGCGTCGGCCATGGCCACACCAATGGAATCAATGTGGGATCGGAGAGACTTGGCAGTGATAGGTGCGGTCTCAAAGACTGCGGTCATCGATGCAAGTTTGGGTTCGTCACCAACGACCACGAAGCCCATATCGGCCATAGCGATGAAGTCATCGACGAGTGTGTCGTTGGTCGACGCAGCGATAGAGAATGCGATGAATCGCATGGGCGATTCATAGGTCCGATCCTTTGTCGCCTGGTTGAGCGTCGGGCCAATAGGGTTGCGTCGGTTTGCGAACGGTATGCCCCGGTTCTTTGACGCAATCGCAAGGTCGTCGTGGGTCATCACGACTTCACCGCGGACCTCAATATCGAGGGGCCTTGGCAGCTTGGATGGCAGGTTCGCGATCAGATCACTGTTGTGAATTACCGAGGTGCCGAGCTCACCGTTGCCGCGGGTAACAACATCGCTGAGCTCGCCATGGATGTAACGAACCGCCAAGGCGACCCCGTCAAGTTTGGGGGTGATGACGATCGCTGTCTCGTTTCCTACTCGGTCGATGAATTTGGTGAGCTCTTCATCGGTGGTGACTTTGCCGAGCGACAGCATTTTAATATCGTGGGGCACGTCGCCGAGCTCTTGGCCGCCTGCCACCGAAGTCAGGAACTGCTCAACGTCGTCGCGATCGGACTCGAGTGCGGCGAGCTGATCGCTGAGCTCGTCAAATTCATCGTCGCTCATGACTGGTTCGCCCGAGCGGTAGGCGGATTCAGCGTCGATTAGCTGGGCGAGCAGGGTGCTTACAGCGTCAGAACCATCGGTCGAATTCATTGGATTTCATCATGCCAGACAGCTGCGACAATTCGCATGACACACGCGGTATGTGCGGATGAGTCGCGGGCTATCGAAGCGACCGGCGGGGGTCGATCAGACAGAGCGCGTCCCATTCAAGCTCGGCGACGCGCCGGCCGCTTGCAGCCATGATGATCGATCGGAATGTGCCGTCGAGGTGCTGGCGTCCTTGTCGGGCAAGTCCGAGTCCCCACCAAACACAGCGGTACACCTTCCACCAATGAAAGCGTTCGTCGCTCCACGTGCCGCCACCAGCTTCGTACCCTCGTCGTACATCGCTGCGATGGGCAAACCCGCCGATCTCAAAGTGGTCGTTGCGGGCGCGCCACATGCGTTGAGCAAGCCACGCGAGGTCCTCGAACGGCTCGCCAATATGTGCGGTCTCCCAGTCGAGAATGGCTCCAAGCCCGTGCTCATTGACGATGATGTTGCCATTGCGGGTATCGCCATGGATCGGCGTGACCGGCACTGGTGGTGGCTGGTTGTGCGTCAACCAACGCACGACGAGCTCAAACGCAGGAGACCGCTGCAGGAGTTCAGACATGCCTTCGTCGATCCATGCCAGTGCCGCATCGACCGCCGTGCTCTCAGGACGCTCAGTGTCAGCCGGCACCTCATGAATGCTGCGGGCGTGCAGGCGGGCGAGGGACTCGCCGAGCTCAAAGGCCACCGTTGCACCGAGGCCGTCATTTGCGGCACAGAGTTCGATCACTCGTTTGGGAATCGTTGCGCCAGAGATTTGTCGAGTGACGAAGAACGGTCCACCGAGCAGTGACGCGTCTTCTGACCAGGTGATGACCTCGGCAACCTTCATGGTGGAGCGATGTGCGAGTTGTAGCCATTCCACCTCGTCGGCGATGCTACGGAACGCATCACTCTCGTTTGGCAATTGTGTGATGCACAGACTGGTGCTGGCGCCGTCTATTTGGGCATCGAACAGCACATTGATCCGGCGCGCCCCTGCGGTTACCGGCGCAAGATTCGAGACTGTCACGGGCACATTCAGTTGCTGACCGAGCACATCGCCAAGCCCTTTGGCGCTAAGCGATGACACGAGCTTCAGCCTCTGCATCGTGGGTGTCGTAGCCAGGTTTGACCACATCGAGTTTGGCGCGTACCAGTTCGAGAACGTCGTGATAGGCGTCGTTGGCTTGATCGTCGTTCAGGTCGCCAAGTGAACCGCTGGAGTCGGCAACAGCTGCGGCCAAGTCGGGGGCCAAGTTGGAGGAGTGGGGTGCGGTGCAATCATGGGCGGCGAGTTCGCGCGCCAGTATGCGACAGAGGTTCGCTGCGACACGTGCCTGATGTTGTGCGTGGGGTGCCGTCGCAGGAACCACCGATTCGCTCAGTGTCTCGGCGATGATCTCAATTAGCTCGGTTGCGGTTGGCCGGTCGGCTTGCATTGCTTCAGTCTTTCAAAGCTGACTTGCAAATGCCTAACGGGCGCAGTTCAAGATCGATGAGCACCACTTCCGAAGCAATCCTGACTCAATCGGTTGGCAATCGCTCGAATACCCGTTGCAGACATGGCATTGTGTTTCGGTGCCTAAGAATGAGCGGGAGCCAAGTCGTCAAGTCTTAAGCGCATTTGGTCTACACGGCACAGCGATGCGACATCTCCCGAGCGGCGAGGAGGTCTCCGTTTTCGGGCGAGATGTTGTTTTGAAGAGGGTGCAGGGGCCGAAAGTCGCTGCTTGGTCGCAGGCATTGCTTGCTGGCGTACAACGCAGTGATGAGTTCCGACTGCCGCGCCCCATCTTGAGTGACGATGGGAGATTTGAGGTCGACGGTTGGATTGCGACCGAGTTCGTCGAAGGGCTCAGCTCACTTCGCCACGATCCTGCAACGATTATCCGGGTCGGAGAGGTCCTGTCAGACATCCTCAGTGATGTGAGTCGTGGTGACTCGCTACCGGTCAGGCAACGTCGGGATCGCTGGGCGCGCGCAGACCGATTTGTCTGGAACGAGGAGACCGTGACGCTGAGTCTCCAAGCTGATGCCCTCAACGCGCGCCTCAGGAGCCATTTCTCGGAGCAGAGCGACAGACCAGCAGTGGTGCACGGTGACCTCTCCGGAAACGTGTTTGTTGATCCCAGCGGCATTCCGGTGGTTCTGGATTTCACGCCCTATATCCGCCCCAAACGCTATGCATCTGCGATCGTGGTTGCGGACAACCTGCTGTGGTACAACGGCGACGCGACGCTCACCCGACTGATCGGTCACGATGAGGACGGTCTGGCAAGGGCCCTGCTCTTTCGATTGGTGTCCGAGCAACTTGGTCCAACGTCGCGACAGGACGCCGATCTCGCTAACTACCATCGCACATTGGCATCACTCGGTTGGGCGTAGGCAAGAAGCATCAGCGTTGGTCTAATCTCCAGAACTCTCATTTCTGAGCGCCGTGTGATTGTGCAGCGCCGGACTGTATGCTCTCGTACGTTCAGGGGGTGAACGGCATTGTGGCCGCAGGGGTTCGCTGTGTCATCGCTTCTTGCCACATGACTTATGGGGAAACCAGCGCCACATGCACTCGACGCTCCGCCATGGCAGCGCATTGAGACAACCATGATGACCGCTGCGCGTAATATCCGACTGGCGTATGACGACGGTTTCGATCGCCTGAGCCTGAATCTGTCGCAAGCGTCGATGATTGGCTATATCGCCGAGAACGGGCCGATGAATCAAACACAGTTGGCCGCAGCGCTGGTTCTCGGCCGAGCAGCCACTGGTTCCGTTGTCGATCAACTCGAGTCGCGTGAACTGGTGCAGCGGGTGCCCGACCCCGAAGACCGCCGGGTATGGCTGGTCGAGAACACGACTGCTGGAGCCGACATCGCAAACGAGATTGTTGCAGTCGATGAAGAGCTGCGTAGCCGTCTACGCGTCGGCATCAGTCGAACCGAGCGCCAACAGCTTGCGGAGCTGCTCTTGCGCATGTCGGCGAATGCAACTGCGGCAGTTGCGGATCAGAAGCAAGCGCTCAATCAAGCGCCATAAGTCAACGTCCTTTGTAAACCACACCTTTAACCAAACTCGTAAAACAGGAGATGCAAATGCAAGAAGCAGTCATCGTGGATGCGGTGCGCACGCCAGCCGGCAAGCGCAACGGCATGTTAAAAGATTGGCACCCCGCCGACCTGGCAGCACACGTACTCAAAGCGCTCGAAGAGCGCAACAACCTTGATCCAGCACTGGTCGACGACGTCGTCATGGGCTGCGTTATGCAGGTCGGCGAGCAGGCACTGAACATTGGGCGCAACGCCGTGCTCGCAGCGGGTTGGCCGGAGTCAGTGCCATCGACCACGGTCGATCGCCAATGTGGTTCAAGCCAGCAGGCCATCCACTTCGCCGCTCAAGGTGTCATGGCGGGGGCATACGACGTCGTCGTCGCCGCAGGTGTCGAAGTCATGACCCGCACACCAATGGGCGCAAGCGTTGTGCCTGACATGGGCTTCGCTTTTCCTGACTCGATGCAACAGCGGTATGCCGATACCGGCCTGCCGCCTCAGGGTGTTGGCGCCGAAATGATTGCCGACGAGTACGGCATCAGCCGTCGGGACCTCGACGAGTTCGGTGCCGAGTCTCAGCGCCGTGCGGCCCAGGCAACCGCCGAAGGTCGTTTCGAGAACGAGATCGTTCCGGTCCCGGTCGAGATCAATGGCGAGACCGTCATGATGACCAAGGACGAAGGTATCCGCGAGGGCACGACCGCCGATTCTCTTGCAGGGCTCAAGACGCCTTTCAAAGAAGACGGCAAGGTCACCGCTGGTAACGCAAGTCAGATCTCCGATGGCGCAGCAGCTGTTCTGATCATGAGTCGTGCCAAGGCCGACGAGCTCGGTCTCAAGCCACGGGCTGTCTTCCGCCACTTCGCACTCGCGGGTACCGACCCCGTCACCATGCTCAAGGGTCCAATCCCCGTGACTGAGAAGATTATGGAACGGTCGGGCATGTCGGTCGAAGACATCGACTTGTTCGAAATCAACGAAGCATTCGCTTCTGTTGTGCTGGCCTGGCAGAAAGAGACCGGCGTCGACTTGGACAAGGTAAATGTCAACGGTGGAGCGATTGCACTCGGCCACCCGCTTGGCTGCTCTGGCGCCAAGCTCATGACCACGTTGGTCAACGAACTCGAACGCACTGGCGGCCGGTACGGCTACCAGGCAATGTGCGAAGGCGGCGGCCTCGCAAACGGAACCATCATCGAAAGGGTTGACGCCTGATGTATCGACTAGACCTACAAGACAAGTCTGCCGTTGTAACCGGCGGCGCGTCAGGCATTGGCGAAGCAAGCGCTCGCCAGCTGGCAGCGCTCGGCGCCAAGTGCGTAATTGCCGACCTCAACGAAGAGGCTGGCCAGAAGGTCGCCACAGAAGTCGGCGGCATTTTCGTTAAGTGTGATGTGCGGTCCGAAGAAGACGGCGCTGCCGTTGTCGAGGCGGCAAACGACATGGGTCCCATGCGTGCACTCGTCAACTCCGCTGGCATGGGTATGGCCGGTCGCACGATCAACCGTGACAACGAGCCCATGGATCTTGCGATCTTCCAGCGTGTTATCGATATCAACCTGGTCGGCTCGTTCAACATGCTCCGCCTGTGCGCGTCGGCCATGGCTAAGACCGACCCAGACGACGACGGTCAAAAGGGTGCCATTGTGAACATGGCCTCGGTTGCCGCATTCGATGGCCAGATCGGCCAAAACAGCTACTCCGCTTCAAAGGGCGGCATCGTCGGAATGACGTTGCCGATCGCTCGTGATCTTGCTGCTGCAGGCATTCGGGTCAACACCATCGCTCCGGGTCTCATCGACACGCCGATCTACGGCACCGGTGAGCAGAGCGACCAGTTCAAGGCTCACCTTGGCAAGTCGGTGCTCTTCCCGCCGCGCCTTGGCTATGGCGACGAACTTGCGTCGATGGTTATGGAACTCATCACGAATCCGTACATGAATGCTGAGACCATCCGAGTTGATGGCGGCATTCGGATGCCACCCAAGTAGGGCCGGCATGACTGAAGAAGCTGTACTGACTGAAGCTCGGGGCCGTGTGCTGCTGATCACGTTGAATCGCCCAGATGCGATGAATTCGATCAATGGCGCGCTGTCGTCGGGCCTCGTTGCAGCAATCGAGGAGCTCGACAGCAACGCCGACTACACCGTCGGGGTACTCACGGGCAATGGCCGGGGCTTTAGCGCTGGCATGGACCTCAAGGCCTTTGCCGCCGGTGAAGACATTGGTCCAATGATGGACTTCATAAAGAACGGTTCCGAGAAGCCGCTGATTGGCGCGGTCGAAGGATTCGCGCTTGCTGGTGGTCTTGAGTTGGCGTTGACCTGCGACCTACTGGTCGCCGCAGAAGGCGCCAAGCTCGGTATTCGCGAAGTCAAGGTTGGGCTATTCGCCGCAGGTGGTGGCTTGCAACGCCTGCCGAGCCGAGTTGGTTTCAGTCGTGCGATGGAGATGGCCATCACTGGTGATCCCATCTTGGCCGAAGAGGCAAAAGACGCTGGCATGGTCGCTCGGGTCGCCCCCAAGGGTGAAGCGGTCAATATGGCGCTTGAGCTGGCCGAAGCCGTTGCCGTCAACGCACCGCTCGCCGTTGCGGCGTCTAAGAAGCTCATTTGGACGGCGACCGACATGCCCGAGGAAGAGTTCTGGCCAGTCCAAAACTCGCTCATGGGTGTGTTCAGCTCAAATGACGCAAAGGAAGGTCCTCGGGCGTTCGCTGAGAAGCGTGCGCCTGAATGGACTGGAACCTGAGCGACCCGTTTCTTTCTGTGGGGGCAGGGTCAGCCGAGGCACGATCTCGGTGACCCTGCAGCCACCAGGCCATCCGTCGTCATATGACGTACATCGAGACAGATCCCCAGGGCACTAAAGATCACCAGGGCGCTATAGATCACCAGGATGCTAAAGATCACCAGGGCGCTATAGAATTGACCTATAGCTAGATAGATGGTTAACCTCTATCTAGTAGTGGCGCGTTCGAACATGCTGATGGCGTGTCCGCATCTGCTCTGTCCGCATCTCTGTCAGCTGTTCCACCTGCCGCGGGCGTTGCAGATCAGCGCCGGTCATTATTGCCGGGACTCGCCCTCGTGTTCCTCGGCGTTTGCGCGGCGGCAGCACTGCATCATTGGATGAATGCGGTGTCGCTCATGGTTGCCGCCGTCGCGGTCGGTGCCCTTATCTCGAACGCAGGCCTGTCGACCAATGTCAGCGGGCCTGGCCTGCGGTTCGCTTCGAAGACGGTGCTTCGATTCGGCATTGTGCTGCTCGGGCTGCGATTGTCCTTTGGTGACGTTGCGGGGTTGGGCGTTGCCACGCTCTTGGTGATCGTGACGACGGTCGCTGTCACATTCTTTGCGGTTCAGTTCATTGGGCGGAAAGTCGGGGTGACACCCGGGCTGTCCGTGCTGGTGGCCAGCGGCTTCTCGATATGTGGCAACTCGGCCATCGCTTCGGTGCAAGGCGTCGTTCAGGCCGATGACGAGGACGTCGCTGCGGCGATTGGTCTGGTGACGCTTTGCGGCACACTCGCAATTCTTGTCGTGCCATCTTTGGGAGCAGCGTTGGGGCTTTCCGACGTTGAACTCGGCGTCTGGGCGGGGGCGAGCGTGCAAGACACCGCCCAGGTGATCGCCGTTGCGTCGGCGGCGGGGCCAGCGGTGCTAGCGGTGGCGACGGCAGTAAAGCTCACTCGGGTGGTCTTGCTAGCGCCAATCGTTGCTGGCATCGCCGTTTGGAGGCGTCGCTCTCAGGTCGATGCCTGCGCCGGGGAGCGGTCGCCCGCAGTGCTGCCAGCATTCGTTGTGGGGTTTCTGGTGATGATGGCAATTCGCTCGACTCGCTTGGTGCCGGACAATCTCATGGATCTGACGCAGGCAGTGCAGCGGTATGCGCTCGCAGCAGGTGCGGTTGGACTTGGCAGCTCGGTCCGTGTCGCGGCTTTGCGCCGGCTCGGCGCAAAGCCACTGGTGCTCGGCGTCGTTGCCTGGGCCGTGGTTGGGGGAGTCTCGCTGCTTTGTATCAGGCTCATCGGCTGAGACATGTTCGCAACACATTTCGCAGGACGCGGCCGTGGTCGAGGCCGCCAAGCCGAACCAACCGCAACTACACAACAAGACCTGAGTGCCTGGTTCGCAGGCAACGTGCCCGACGACTGGTTCAGCGAACCTGCAACGGTCATCTTCGATCGGGATGAAATCGTCGTCACTGGTCATCGTGCGATGCCCAAGATCGAATCCGATGCCGATCCGGCGGTCGCTGCAAGCGCTC
>Ga0209828_1000559_pt1 | contig 35180 bp, 29 predicted proteins | sample MaitaG_FD_187429 | JGI IMG/M metagenome (GOLD analysis project Ga0209828, IMG submission 187429) | Marine algal microbial communities from Maine, USA - Maine_Asex2 metaG (SPAdes) (version 2) | ecosystem: Host-associated > Algae > Red algae > Unclassified | place: Maine, USA | collected 2015-01-05
TCTTGATCCATTAGACGCTATAAAATCACTTGAATTAGTCCACCAAGGAAAAAGAAAATATTATTGGGTTGATACTTTAAATTCCGGCAACTATAGTGCTCATATATCTTGGCTAGAAGATTCAGATGATTTGACAATCCCATTAGAATTAAAGAAAATAAGGTTAAAGAGTGTATCAGAAGATTACACTCCAAAAGAAATCCGATTTCTTTACCAGAGATTAAAAACAAAGGTAAATATTGAAAAATTTAATCTTTCATTATAATTGAATTGATAGAATCAATCATAAGTAAAAAATGAAACTAGAGGTAATAGTACATTTAGGAGTTCATAAAACAGCTACCACTTACATTCAAAGTTCGCTTTTAAGAAATAAGAAGCATTTGGAAGACAATAGGATAGCCTATATTCCTCTACGCGATATGAGGTCAGGAATCACATCATCTATAACCGAGGAATCTGTTTATGCTTCTGAGATAAGAAATTTCCTATTCACTAAAATAGACATTGAGAAATACGATCGTATTATTATTTCTGATGAAAACATTATTGGAGGTACCAATGACATTTTTTCACAGTCCAATCTATATCCTCGTGGCCATAAAAATGTAGAAAAAATAAAGGAAGTATTTAAAGATTGTAATTTAAAATTCTTGCTAGCCATTAGAAATTATTCTGACTTTTATCCATCAATGTATTGTGAATTTTTAAGGCACCACGAAAAATTTATCACTTTTAGACATTATATTTCTACTTTCAATTATTTGAAATATAGCTGGCCTTATCTAATTGAAAGTATCGTTAGACCCACTAAAGAACACCCTATATCCATTATGCAATTAGAACAATTATCTGAAGTAGAAGATAAACTATTCCAATACTTTACGGGTTCTTCTGAAGTTTTTATATCACCGGCGCCTAAAAAGGATTCTCGGAAATCATACAAGGCAAAGACGGTCCAAATGATGGATGTTTTAAATAAAGAATTAGATGGTAAGTATCTCATTAAATTCATCAACGCCATTGATAAAGTGAACTTAAAACAGGGTCAAGTAAAAAAATTCAGTCCTTGGAATAGTTCTGAATTATCCTTTTTTCAAGAAAAATATGAACAGGATTTAGCCTATCTAAGGAAACAATTTGATTTTATTTAGATTACTATTTATTGGATAACTAACTATGTGATACATCTGATTGTTACTTTTAGCTCAAGGAGTGCGGTACTAAAAGCTCTCATGGTGAGACACTAATCTTTGATTAGTTTCAATATCTATGTTAATCTTTCTCTTGTCTAATATTCCTTTCATTTTGATTTTTTTCAGCTGGCTTATCTTTGGTTAAATATTTATTTTTTTCTATCCTTTCCTTAAATAATTTTTCTCTTTGTACATTTGAAAACAAGACGACAGAACGACTAGAATGGAATTCATCATAATGGAAATTTTTCCTATGAAAAGCATTAAATAGACTCAGCATTCCTTTTCTACCTATTCTCTCTTGGTGAACCTCTAAGTATACTTTCTCTACTTTATTCAATTGCAAATGAGCTTTCTGAAAAAGATCTACTTCTCCACCTTCAATATCACAAATAATAAGTGTTGGCTTAAATTCCTTAACTACGTTGTTAAAACCAAAAACTGGAACTTTAATTGATTTGTAATGTTGGTATACAGGGGATAACGAAGAGGCCCAAAATTCACTTCTCAAGTAAAAATTAGTTTCCTTTGCTGTCGGATTAGTCATCAAGACCCCACTAATAATTTCAACATTTTGAACATTATTTAAGTGATGAATTTCCTTTATAAAAGGAATTAGATTGGGATTGGCTTCTATTGCTAATATTTTTTCGACTTTTTTATTCTTTGCGCAATGGGTAGAAATGAACCCAATTCCTGCACCGATTTCCAAAATCCTCTCTCCTGGTTGGATAATATCTCTAAGCTGTTGGAATTCTAATTCTTCATATTTTTCATTTCTAAGAACTTTCTCTATTTTTTCAGTTAAAATTTCTTTATTAAATGGAATAAGGATATTTTTTGAGATTATAAATTCCTCCGTAGCTCTTTTCTTTTTAATGATTTTAACTTTGGAAGAATTAATATAAGGTAGAAGATCAAAATCAATTTCATCATCAAAATAACTTATCAGAGTTGGCTTAAAATCCTGAATTACATCATGAATGGATATGGTCTGAATATCAAATTTTTGTTTGTAATCTGGAGTACTGATAGTGGAAGATGAATAAAAATCTTCTCGCAAGTAAAATGAGCTTTGTGGATCATCTTGTGTACTAAGAGTAGCATTGACTACATGCACATTTTTAATTTCGTTGAGCTCTTTCAACCCTTCAACGTACGTAGTAATATATGGATTAGGATCTATATACATTACCTGCTCAACATTTGGAAATCGTGCACAATAAATGGGATGAAGACCAATGCCCATTCCTAAATCCAAAATTCTATCACCTTTTTCAATGAAATTATCGAAAATTTTGAGATTTGTTCTCTCATATTTCCATTCTTTAATTGCTTTTGTTATCTCGATTGAAATAATGGGTGCGCGATTTGGGAATTCTATATCATAGTATCGAACGGTATTATTTTTCTTAATATCGTCTTGGATCCTGGAATTGAAAAGAGTGTCTCTTAAATTATTGAGAATTGAAGGCAAAGGATTTTTGATGCTCATTTAATAACTTTAAAAGGAATTTGCTTAAATGTGACAAATTTTGTTCCTTAAATAAGGAAAACACTAAAAGTTGAAAATTTATTAGTAATTAATGAATATTGATTCAACTAATATTTATATGTAAATAACTCAATAACAACTAGTTATATAAAAATAAAATTACAAACAGAAAATTATCTAATTGTAGTTCAAAAGAGTTATATATTAAACAAAAAATAAATATAATTATGATTACTTTTGATTGTAATTTAAATCCTTTAAAAAATTTTCGATCACAAATCATTGTAGACTTACGCGATATTTAAAATGAGCTACGAAGTAATTATTCATTTGGGTATACATAAGACTGCGACTACTTATGTACAAAATACTTTCTATGATAACATTGATCTCCTACAGTCACACCAAATAAGGTACGTTCCTCTCAATATAATGAGGGAACACATAAGTAATAATATCAACAACTTAGATATCCCAATTGAAGAAGCAAAGAATAAGATTCTATCATACTTAGAATTGGATCAAACTAATCTACTTATTTTGTCAGATGAGAATATTCTAGGAGGCGTTTCAGATCCGTTTCATCATAAGGACCTCTATCCTAAAGCCGTAAGAAGAATCGAAAGGATGGAGAAAATTTTTGAAGGTCAAAGTATAAAATATGTAATAAGCATCAGAGAATATGCACAATTCTATGCTTCTATATATTGCGAATTTCTAAGACATGCAAAACGGTTTATTACCTTCCGTGATTTTATTTCAAAGTTTAATTACATGGGTTACAGTTGGGATGCGCTACTGACTGGTATCTCTAGAAGAAGCGATAAATCCAAATTACAAATAATGGTCTATGAAGACATTTTAAAAAAGGAAGAAGTCTTTTTTGAGTTTTTTGTAAAAGAGCTAAATTCAGATTTAGTGCCTCATAGCGATAAAAATTCACGAAAATCATTTCGTTCGAAGACCATTCGATTTATGGAAACACTAGATAAAGAAATGGACTCCTCATATATAATAAACTTTATAGGGGCTATAGATAATGTTGTTACAAAAACAGGTCAACTAAAAAGATTTGACCCTTGGAATCAAGCAGAGAAGGAGTATTTTTCCGAAAAGTATCAAAAAGATATAGAGACTCTAAAATCAAAAGACTTTCAATTTATTTAAGCAAAGGCTTTATCCTCATATAGTGTAGTCAATCTTTCTTACTTGTCATCCTAGCACTGAATTATTGGTCTTATAAGATTTGATCCTTAAGGCACTCTGCTCACTTACACTTCTTTGTACCTCAGATTATTCTATAACTAATAACCATGGCTTATACTTTTGTATTACTTTAATCAAAACACCCAGATAAATATCGCTTACTTTGAAATGTAATATGACGATAAAATCTACTTTTCTGTAGAGACAGGTTGTTCAAAGCCAAACCTGAAATCCTCCGTCATTTTGTGCTCATGCTTCATTATGCGATCAATCTTAGAGACAATCTCTGGATGTTTCAAAGCTAAGTTCTTTTTTTCTTTTGGATCAGAATTTAAATTTAATAATCTGATAGGTGCATTTTGATCTTTCGACATTTTTAGACGAATTCCTTTCCATTTTCCTAATCTTACTGCTTGAATACCTCCTTTTTCGTGGAATTCCCAGTACAGATATTCGTGTTTTTTTTGAGACTTACCTAATAGTGTAGGAAGAAACGAAATTCCATCTAAATTAGAATTTTCACCCAAGCCCAACATTTCCATAAAAGTTGGGAAGAAATCATAATTAGCACAAATATGATCGGTCTTGGATCCCTTTTTTATTTTATTTCCCCAATTCACAATTAATGGCACCTTGATCCCACCTTCGTTTAATTCTCTCTTAATACCTCTCAATTCTCCGTTACTATTAAAATACCATGGTTCGGCGCCTCCTTCGTTGTGAGGTCCATTATCAGAAGTAAAAATGATTATGGTATTCTCTATTAAGTCATGCTCTTTTAGCTTATCCACAATCTCGCCGACATGGGTATCTAAAATGTTCATCATAGCAGCAAATGCAGCTTTGGGATTTTCTTGGGAATTATAGTTGCTCCACGATTTACCTTGATTAGAATCTGCACCTAAAAATAACTTTTCCTTACCATACTTACCTAAGTACTTCTGCATAATATCATCAGGTGCAGCCAATTCAGCGTGAGGCAAGGTGGTAGGAAAATATAAAAAGAATGTTGAGTCTTTATGTTTTTCAATAAATTTAAGTGCCTTTTTATGTATTTCGTCAGGGGCATATTTTCCCTTACCATGGTTGAGATTTTCCTTTAATTTGATTTTTTTTCTATTAGAATAAAGATACGGAGGATAATGTAAGTGAGAATTCCAATGTCCAATATATCCAAAAAACCTTTTAAATCCTTGGTTTAATGGTTCTGCTGAGGTGTTCAATTGGCCAAGTCCCCATTTACCAAATATCCCGCTTTTATATCCTTGCTCTTCTAATAACTTTGAAAGTGTCCTAGTAGAATCTGGCAGACTCCATCTTTTCGGCCCTGATGTCGGTACATTCCCTCTTATTGGAGTATGTCCTGTGTGCAAACCTGTCATTAAGGTAGATCGGGAAGGAGCACAGACCGTAGATCCCGCATAGTGGTTTAAAAATTTAATTCCGTTTCTAGCTAAATTATCAATATTTGGTGTTGAGAATTTTTGCTGGCCATAGCAACTTAGGTCTCCATATCCAAGATCGTCTGCGAGAATAAGAACTATATTTGGTCTTGTGGAATTAGAATTATTATCCAAACCAGTATTTGTCTTATTTTGACACGAGATAAGCGATATAATTGATAAAAAAACTAATACTTTCAGCGTATATTTTGTAGTTAGGTACCCTGAGGAAACGTATTTAAAACAAGAAATAAAGTATTTTAAAATTAAGGGTGTCGAATTCATTTAATAGTTGGTTATTCTGAAGCAAGATAATCTGACTATTTACACTTTTGTTATATATTTCAAAGATAAATTGTTGATGTTAACACTTTTAAAAGAAAAGAAGAAAAAAATATCTGTCACAGGTTTAGGTTATGTCGGACTTCCATTGGCACTTGAGCTTGCCCGAAAATATGCTGTAATTGGATTTGATATAAATGAAGAAAGGATACAGATGATTAAAAAGCATCAAGATCCTTCTAATGAACTTGAAAAAACCCAATTTGAAGGGACTGACATTATTTATACTGCTGATTCTAAGGATCTGATTAAGGCACACTTTCACATTATTGGAGTTCCTACGGATATAAATGAAGATAAGACTCCTGATTTAAATCCTTTAATACAAGCTTCTAGAAGTATCGGTTCTATTTTGAAAAAGGGAGATGTAGTTGTATATGAATCAACCGTATTTCCGGGATGCACAGAAGACATATGTGTACCAATTTTAGAAGAATCAAGTGGATTAAAATTAGGTGAAGGTTTTAAAATCGGCTATTCTCCAGAACGTATTGTACCCGGTAATAAAAACAAACCCCTGACTCAAATACTTAAGATAGTTTCTGGCAGTGATCTAGAAGTGACAGATCTGATAGAACAGGTTTATGGAAGTATCATCATAGCAGGCATACACAGAGCACCAAGTATAAAAACAGCAGAAGCGGCAAAAATTATTGAGAATACACAACGAGATCTGAATATCTCACTAATGAACGAACTCGCGATTATTTTTGATAAAATGAATATTGACATTCATGATGTCATTGAGGCGGCAGGCACGAAGTGGAATTTTCATAAATATTATCCTGGATTAGTGGGAGGACATTGTATTGGTGTTGATCCTTATTATCTTATCTACAAATCCAAATTGCTTGGTATTGAACCTGAAGTCATTGCGGCCGGTCGAAAAATCAATGATGGTATTCCTCGATTTATCGCAAGTAAATTAACTAAAAGATTATTAGAGATAAAGAAATCTCCACTTGAAAGTCGGATCCTCATTATGGGAGTTACATTTAAGGAAAATGTATCAGATATTAGAAACTCGAAAGTTTTTGACCTAGTCTCAGAACTGAAGGCTTATTCATTGCAATTGGATATTGTAGATCCATATGCAAATTTTAAAGAAGTCAAAAAATATTATGGAGTAAGTCTCAATGAAAAGCCTTCCGGTAAATATGATGCTGCAATTGTTTGTGTTTCTCATGATTCTTATAAGCAACTCAAATCCGAAGACTTTGATCAGTTATTGACTAAAACTGATGGAATTATATTCGACATTAAAGGCATGTATTCTCAACAAGAGTTAAAAAATTTCTTCTATTGGAAACTATAAATAAAATTCAAAATACCATGCAAATGGTAGACTTAAAAAATCAATATCTAAAGATAAAAAGTGAGATCGATGAAGCCGTGCTAGAAGTCATCGGGTCTACGAAATATATTAAAGGTCCTGCTGTCAAATTATTTGAGCACAGCTTAAGTGAATATCTAGACGTGAAGCATGTTATCGGATGTGCAAATGGGACAGATGCTCTTCAGGTTGCCCTAATGGCTTTGGGTCTTGAATCAGGAGATGAGATAATCGTTCCGAGTTTTACCTATGTAGCTACTGCTGAGGTTATTGCCTTATTGAAGTTGAAACCAATAATGGTAGATGTCGATCCTATCAGTTTTAATGTCACTCCAGATATCATTCTAAAAGCTCTAACAAAAAGGACTAAGGCGATTGTTCCGGTTCATTTGTTTGGACAAAGCTGTGATATGGAAGGAATTATGAAAATTGCGAATGATCACAATTTGTATGTCATTGAAGATAGTGCACAATCTATAGGTGCAAATTATAAATATTCTTCTGGCGAAACAAAAAAGGTAGGTACAATAGGACATATTGGATGTACCTCATTTTTTCCATCAAAAAATTTAGGATGTTATGGAGATGGAGGAGCCATTTTCACAAATGATGATCACTTGGCTACTCGTATAAAAATGATCGCAAACCACGGGCAAAGTAAAAGATATTATCATGATGAAATTGGAGTAAATTCCCGTTTGGACAGTATCCAAGCAGCTATTCTCAATGTTAAATTAAAATACTTGGATCATTATAATCACTCACGACGTCAAGCCGCAGATTATTACTCAAACCAATTTTCTAAAAGTGCCAATATGATCACTCCTTCGGTTAGTCCATTTTCTGATCATGTCTATCATCAATATACTTTACAACTTAGTGTTGAAAGTGTAGAGACTGAAGTCGAAGGGATTGCTAAAGTAGAAGTTGATAAAAAATTAGCTGGCAGTAGAAAGGATAACAGAAGGGATGCATTATCAAAATATCTAATGGACCGGGATATTCCACATGGAATATACTACCCTGTCCCGTTATACAAGCAAAAGGCTTACGCTCATTATTATGAAAATAATATATGCCATCCTACTACAGAACGTCTTTGCAATTCTGTCATTTCACTTCCTATGCATAGTGAATTGAATTATGAAATTCAAGATAAGATTATCCATACAGTGATGGACTTTATAGATCAATAAAGTTCGATGAATAAGTACATAGCAAGTAAATTATAATTTTAGAAACTATCTTCCAATAATATAGACTTTCTCACAAACCATCAGTTTATGATATCTTCTATTAGGATTATTAAAGTTTATAGAAGATCTATAGCTTTCATCGCTAATTAAAAATAAGATAGCATAACTAAGATTGGTTAGATATCGTTAAATTTACAAATGGAAAAAGATATGGAAAATACATATTACGTGCATCCTAGTTCTGTGATTGACAATGGTTCTGTAATCGGAAAAGGGACTAAAATATGGCATTTCTGCCATGTCATGGGTAAATCCATTATAGGAGAGGAATGCATACTTGGTCAAAATGTATTTGTAGGAGATAATGTAGTTTTGGGCAAAGGGGTAAAAGTGCAAAATAATGTATCTATTTATGATGGAGTTATCTGTGAAGACTTCGTTTTCTTGGGTCCATCGATGGTCTTTACGAATGTCACCAATCCAAGAAGTGCTATAAATAAGAAAGATGAATTTGCAAAAACCATGATCAAAAAGGGTGCTACTATTGGTGCAAATGCCACTATTCTTTGCGGGATAACCATTGGGAAATATGCTTTTGTAGGTGCCGGTGCTGTCATTACAAAGGATATAGAAGATTATGCTTTATACACTGGTGTACCTGGTATTTTTTCTGGCTGGATGAGTGAAGAAGGGGAAAAACTTACATTTGATATAAATGGTGAAGCTGAAAAAAATGGAATAAGATATCTATTAAAAGAAAATAAAGTTATAAGAGAATGAAAAAATTTGCTTTGATAGGTGCTGCTGGATATGTAGCTCCTAAGCACATGAAGGCCATCAAAGAAACTGGAAGTGATTTGGTCGCAGCTTTAGATCCATTCGATAGTGTTGGCATTCTTGATTCTTATTTTCCCAATGCTGCTTTTTTTACAGAGTTTGAAAGATTTGATAGGCACCTTGATAAAATAAAAAGGAAGAATCAAGCCATAGATCTCCTATCTATCTGTAGTCCTAATTATATGCATGATGCCCACATGAGATATGGTTTGAGATCTGGGACTGACGTAATATGTGAAAAACCGATTGTGCTTAATCCCTGGAATTTGGAAGCTTTAAAAGAGATTGAAGATGAGACGGGGAAAAAGGTATACAATATTTTACAATTAAGACATCATCCTTCTATTATTGAAATTAAGCAAAAAATAGATCAAGAGGATCGAAACAAGTTCCATGATGTCGATTTAGCATACGTAACTTCGAGAGGAAAATGGTATCATCACTCATGGAAAGGGGATCTTGAAAAATCAGGGGGTATTACTACTAATATTGGAGTGCATTTTTATGATATGCTGATGTGGATATTTGGAGGGGTCAAAAAAAATGTTGTACATATCTTAGAAAAAGATCGGGCAGCCGGCTATTTAGAATTAGAAAGAGCCCGCGTTCGATGGTTTCTAAGTGTAAATTATGATTACATTCCAAAGGAGATCAAGGCAAAAAACCAAAGGACTTATCGCTCGATTACAGTAGATGGACAGGAAATAGAATTTAGTAAGGGTTTTACAGATTTACATACAAAAAGCTATCAAGCCATACTTAACAATCAAGGTTTTGGACTTAACCACGCTAATCCGAGTATACAGCTCATTCATGAAATTAGAAATTCCGACATTTCTGGTATTACAGGCGATTATCACCCAATGTGTAAAGGTGATATGGCTACTATCAAAAATTAGTTGGATGGCTATAACATCCATTATCTATTACATCTATAGACTTGATGAAGCAGTTTATAATATAGATTTAAGTAATGAATAAAATTTGAGCCTATGTTTCAGGAAAAGAAATAAAATATAACAATGAAGTGGTTATTTCTGGGAAGACATCAAGTAATAACAAATACTCCAAACTATGTCATCAATTCTTTGCAGATCAATATCAATTTATACATAATCTGCTTACAACTTCTTGTGCTGATGCTTTAGAAATGGCAGCCATCCTATCTCAAATTGGACTTGGTGATGAGGTCATTATGCCTAATTATACTTTGCATGATGACAGGATCCTTTTTAATTCGGATAGATACACCGATTAATTATTAAATTTGGTAAATAAATATTACTTCTACCTTGACCAACTCACCCCAGAAACTTTTCAATTTTCTGACTCTCTCTTGAAAAAATAAGGTTAAATGGTATTGCGGACAGATCCCACTCCAACATGTTTTTTGGAGAAAGGATTTTTTGCACTGAGTAAATCTAAGAATTATTTTTAATATTTAATTCTGATCACATTATATCGCTAGCTAAATATCCTACTTTAAAAACTCTAATCTATTCTCTAATTTTCCAAACTTCTTGTAGTGTTCAAAGGCAGACCGAAATTGGCCACTAAGGACAGCGACTCTCACATCTGGATAATGATTCATATACGCTTCATTATCGAAATGTTTTGCAGCTGGGTCGGTTTTATCAAAAATTCCTAATATCCCATTTCTCACTCTAGTTACGATCGAAGGCTTGGAAATAATCATGGGTCCTGCTGCTCCATTTTGTGCTCCGGATGTGGCTGGAAGATATTTTGCTTGCACTCCAAGCTTTTCGCTTATTACAGCTAATTGTCGTTCTAAGCTATCCAACCGATTGACGGTATCTTCAATTCTCTTCATTCTAGGTCTCATGTCTCTGAATATAAAATTCATATTTATCAACATACCTAGATGATCAAAATCACCATGCTGTGATGCCATTCTTAAAAACTTATTTCTTACTACAGGCTCGAATTCTATATGCTTTGAAATACCACCAATTACAGAATTTGAATAAATATTGTTTTTAGAATTTACATCTCTGTGGTGATATAGGGCGAGCGGCTTTGGTAAAACACCTATATTAGAATGCAGCATAAAGCGCAGGTTAAAATCCCAATCCCCTAGAACTGGTAGACTTTCATCGTAACCGCCTATTCGATCATATATTTCTTTACGGTATAAAAATGCAATGGGAGCAAATACATTCCCACAAGCCATTTCAGATATTTGAATACTTTGTAACCAAGCATTGTAAGGCTTTTTACCATGAATAATTACATTATCTCCTTTAATCTCTTCAGAAATATAGGTGGTTCCTGTCACTACTCCATCGTAAATACCTTTTTTAGGTCCTTCTAGATAGCCTACCGCTTCTTCTAAAAACTCAGGCTCCCAACTATCGTCATCGTCATGGATAATCAGGTAATCGCATTCTACTGCTGCCACCCCAGCATTAGAGGCAGCCTCCATTCCTAAGCTGTCTGGATTATGGACTAAAATAATGTTCCGTTTATCTACGATACATGTGTCAATGATCTTTTGCACTGGTTCCAGTTCTCCTCCATCATTTACGACCACCCACTTATAATGTTTATAAGTTTGATTCCCAACGCTATCGGCAGCACGTTGAAAAAGAATAGGTCTATTTTTTGTACGTGTGATAATACCAACTACTTGATTGTGTTTTTCTTTTACCTCTTTCATGGATTGTAGTCTTTCTGATTGTTTTGCTTTCGCAATTTCAGGATTTGCATATTCCAACGCAATTTGCCCTTGGGACCAAAGGGATCTTTTAATCCTTATTTCAGGACTCAATGTATCCGCAGGATCATGTACCATAGTACTCACTTTCTTACTCCTCCCAAAGTCCATTGATCTTCCCATAAACCCAAGCCATTCGACATCTTCAGCCAATGGGTAGGCTATTCTCTGAGCCATTTCTAACATCGCTTTTGAGTACGAAGAATGTATATGATAAGGACTGTGATAGGTCCCTTCAATATCTTCTTTGATATAATCCAACACTCCGAGATAGTCAAAGTCTTCTTCCTCATTAAGTTCTTCATTCATCAACTCATCATAATTCTTTGGTATATATTTCTTTTGTTCTTCATCGAAATAAATATTCTCTACACTTCCTGAATTTGGTTCAAAAAGCTCCTCTATGATATGCCTATGTAAGGTGAAAGCAGTTTCAGGTGATTTGGGTTCGTACACAGCATACTGATCATCTATTTTTGTATTGAAGATCATGCCTTTTATATCAGGGATAATACTTTCATCAGTAATAGGTGTTGTAATTACACCAAAAAAGAGACTCACAAAATCTATATCCGGATGCGCCTTATTAAGTATGCTATGCGCCGTACCTTGCCAACCAGAATCGATTAGTACAACACGTTTATACCCCTTAGTTAGTTCATTAAAATACTTTGAATAAGATTGATTTACTTCTTTGAGGTATTCGTTTATAGATTGAGTATATGCGTCTCCTCTGTTTATAGAAATGATATATTGCTTAGCTGGTATCTCCTTGATGTTTTCAAAATTGTATTCATCGAGAATATCCGAATCTTCACTTTTATAAATACCTTTTATTAACTGGGGAGCTGAAGCTTTCTCATATTCACGAAGCACTGTACTAGACACGGCATTCCAATTTTGCTTCCAATAGGCTTTGCAGAGCATAAATCTCGAAGCCCAAAAAAGATCTAAATGTTTAGTTTGATCAATTCTATGATATTTACAAAATAAATCATATAATTCTTTGATCCTAATTCCTGCCCGAGCAACAAAAAGGAATTTTGTTTCTCCATCATCTAGAAAACTTATATTCCCATGTAGTTTGTATAAGTAGTTATGCAAAATGGGACCCATAAACTCCCTATAATTATGTCTTTTGGTAGAACTATTCATTTAAATAGAGTTTACCAAGATATCATTCTCGGCGAGTTTACTTAATACTTGTTTTTCATCTAGTTTGAGCTTTTCTACATAGTAAGTAGGTTGAGGCAGATACACTCCTCTTATACCGCAAAGATTTGGTTTTTGGTAATCCCCAAGAAAAGCATCTCCAAAGTGAATGACTTCTTCTCCTTTGACAGAATATTTCTTTTTTAAATATTGAAATATGTGCCCTGAAGCTTTATTGATCTTAGTATCAGCACTACTAATCAAATCGTGAACTACCTCCTCAAAATCATCTACTTTATCTTTAATTATATTTATTATTTCTTTTCTGTGGATATACATATCACTGACCAAAACTACTTTTGATCCATCTGCAACCATTTCCTTCAGAAAATTCCAAAATGGTTTATTTAGTTCAATTTCTGTTTTTTCGTATTCAATTTCTATTTGGGTTAGTTTTTCAGCGTATGTAGAGTTAAACCCAAGATAATTCAGAATACTCCTATTTATTTCCTCAATTGACCCTTCTCTAATCCCCTTGACTTTGGTTGTCAAAGAGTAGGAAAGCTTATTGGATAGATTGCGTAGGACAAAAATATCTGAAGTGGAGAATTGCTTCCCATTTTGGTTACTTAAATATTCTGCTACCAGCGTAGAGATTTCATAGAATCTTCTAACTTCAGATTTTTCTGAACGTATCAGCAAGGTATCGAAAACATCACTAGAAAGTATTTTTGGAACTGGCTTATAATTTAATCTTATTATTTCTTTTATATGATTTATAACTTCTTTTGAGTAGGGTCTGGTGGTTTGGGCCTCTAGCATGGTTTCCAGAGAACCATATTTCATCACTTCTGATACTTTATTCATTCCAGGGTTATATTGTTTTACTCGAATAATTAGTTATTCTAAACAAATCTAAAAAACTATATCAAAACGCTCAAAATTAAAAAGCCTTAGGATCAAAACAAAAAGAAATAGGATTTATATATGAAAGATACTAGACAAACATAGGATCATCATAATAAAAGAAATTTTCAAAGTCGTCTTTATACTTTTTTCTTACAATATCGATAATATGTCCATCTTCGTAATATTGTTCAATCTTCTTATTTGCACCTACTTGGTGATTTCTTACATCTTCGATAGGCTCTATTTCTATATTATTCAATTTGCTAATCTTATATAACACATTGTTGAAATCATAGGTCATATTTTCGAATTTTCCAATGAAATCAAGCTGTACTCGATTATATCCAATTAGTGTTGATTGAGGACAAAAATGAATGTCCATGTCTACAGGAGGCATGACCATAATCCTTTTTAAGAAATCTATAAATTCTACTTCATCATTTAGGTCAAATCCTAATTTTGGATAATGTCTTTTTTTCTCCCATTCATTGATGACAATTTTGTCTAAGTAGGCTGACAATATTCTACTAAAAGGATTTCTTACAAATGAAAATTTGAAATACTCTTCATTTGTTAAAACTTTTTCGAACTCTCCATCATGTAAATCTGAAGGAGATAATAATGGAGATTCATTTTTTTTATGAACTATACCAAGCTCACAACCAGTCCCTCTTACCTCAATTTTTTGTAACGTTTTCTTTACTGTAGAGCAAGCTACCTTTGGAGTTTCGGAATATAGATATTTATGCTTCGTTGATAGGTTTATTAGATAGTTAGCCTTTTTGACACTAAGGTTATAGTTGTTATCTAAAGTATGGACGTTATTCATTTAATTATTTTGAATTGGCTCAACTTATAACAAACAAATATTGTACTAAACTAGAGAATTTGGAGGGTAATGAATGATAAAATATGGTTCAATTACATTTTCAGAGCCGAAATAACATATTTAGGGTAGCTGAAACATTTTTTTAATTATAATGTTTAATGTTAATTTCATTCTTTCGTAAATATATCCTCTAAAATTGCTGGAGCGTTTCTACTTATAATGAAAATAAATGAATAAAAATTCCTTTGTAATTTTAAAAATGTCCATTGCTCTGATACGTGAAGTCCCGACCTCATTAAGTCTATTGAGCGGTACTTCTACTAGAAGTTCTGAAACATCATACTTCTTTTGAATCCTAAGTAAAATTTCTACATCAAATAGCCATTTAGAGATAAATTTATCTGAAAACAAACCAGGGATCAGGTTACTATCAAATAGCTTACATCCACACTGACTATCATTTACAGAATAACTAAATAATCTTTCAGTAAGAAATTTAAATCCACCTGAAAAAGCACTTCTTACTATGTTAGGTCGTTTTTTAGCTTCCAATATTCGATTCGAAAAAGCGACTTTTTTATCTGAATTTTTTAATGCTTTTTCTAGTTTGTCAATTTGCTCTAATGGAATTTCTAGATCCCCATCAATGAATCCAATATAATCAGTATATAAATGAGTGTGCGCATAATTGATACCTTGCCTAATCGCTTCAGCCTTCCCACTATTTTTAGAGAGTTTTATGGTATGTATTTGATACTTGTTTTGTTTTTCAAGAGATTTTAAGATATCAAATGTATTATCTGTGCTACCATCATCTACAAATATAAATACAAGATGAGACCTAGATTCAATATAAGATAGAAACTGCTTAGGCTTGAATCTCAAGGCTTCATTATAGGCAGGCACTATGATGGCAATCATGTAAAATCACATTTCTTAAAAGTTAGGCAAAAGCAGTCAAATAAAATTTAAAGTTATTAATTTTTGAGTGGTACAGTAAAGTATTGTCATAGTTTTATGTTTTTTATACAATTCGAAATCATAAAACATTTTGAAAACAATTACAATAAAAGAAATTCGGATAGTGGCAAAAAGCTCTTACTCCCAATTTCTATTTTTTTCCTTTTATTTCTTCATTCTTTTTTTTCACAAATGAAATGTAATCTTCCATCGATTCATAGGTAATTCCATAGAAAAGTCGGACTGTATTTTTAGGACAAAATACCCTACAAAAGAAAATATTTTTCCAATGTTTAGGACTCTTATTTATGTCAGAATGAAACAAAGTTTCAGGCCTATTATAAAATGGTGGCACTTTAATTTCAGTACCTGGACTACTTATGGCACCGACATAATTTATTCTCGTATGGTAATTTTCGTAGTAAGTAATTACATCACCTGAAGTTATATCATTTATCAAGTTTTTATAATTTTTAGAAAAAATTCCTGTTACCAATAATGACACAGTAAAAATTCCCAAAAGAAAATCCCTATGTTTATAAATATAATTAAATTTTCCTTTGTTAACAAAAATACCAGTAATATAAAATAGTGTCACTGAAGTCACCAAAGAAAAATTCAAGAAAATAATATTTCCAATTCTACCATTGTAAATTCTCCTTATTCCTGCCCCACCTTGGTAACCACTATAACAAACAACCAATATGGATAAAAAAAGTACAACCAATGACCATAACAACATTTGTGGGATCTTGAATTTTATTTCTTTATTTCCTTCTTTGTAGTAAACAACTGAAAGAATGAATACAATAAAAAGAAATAGTAGAAAATAAATATTTGTATAAAAGTGATGTTCTAGATAGTCAAACTCAAATTGGAAAGTATCTGAGATGATCGAAGGTACATCTCTACTTTTCCCTATACTATTAAATCGACTTGTACTCCCAGGAATTTTAAAAACAGCCAACGTACAAATTGCTGCAAATACATTTAGAAAAAATAAAGGAATTCTCTTATTTGAGTTAGAAAGATTAAGTAGTAAAAATGATAGCAATGTGAAGTCAGTGACAGCCATACCAATTTCATGACTACCTATGATTGCAAAACTTAAGAGAGCAATAAAAAAATATTGGCGCTTCATTACTCTATTGTGAATATGCAAATAAATAAGTTGCGCAAGTAGAATAACAAATAGTGAATATGGTAAAATATAGGTCGTTAAACTTGCAAACCAGAAGTATGCCTCTGGAATGTTCGGCATGTTAATAAATAAAAAAAACTGAGAGGTGAATACAAAACAAAAGAGACTTAATTTCTTTAATCCTGGTGCAATTGTTTTCACTAGGTAATAGATAGATGAAGAACTTAATGTAAAAAATAGGAGAAAGTGCAATTTGTAAACCAAAAAATCATACCAAAAAGGGAAACATACTAACAATGCGTTAAAATATCTTCCGTTATGACGAGAAAACCATGATTTAAGTTTATGAAAATACACAACATTCATTCTAGAGAAATCATCTCCAGAAGGAAGGTTATAAAAAGAAACATATAACAAGGGTAAAAAAAGTAAGAATAAAATGAAGTTAACCAGAAGCAATTTCAACCTTAAGTTATTAAACTTTTCAAGATTCATAAAAAATGGTTAAGTCAATTCGGTCTATAAAATTTTATCGAAGATAAGTCTATCTAACAAATATCTCTGCATTTTTACTAAAGATATATTGCTTATCCCTGGATAAGGCTCCCAGATTTCATACGCATCTGGTGGGGTTTCATAGTATAAAGTCCCATCCTCTCGGTTCAAATATTTCTTTGCAACCTTGGAATTAGATTCCTTATAATAATTGTAGACTTTTAATCTTGTGTCAGGCGAGAATATTTTCATGTATTCAGGAGGGTCAGGATTGAGAGCAGAATATTTTTCAAGTAATTCAATTAAGGTTCTAAAGTGTCCCCCTATTCTATTTGAATCTGGATAAGTTAAAGAAAGGAAATCTAGACAATCTTGAGATAATTTTGAATTTGTTACTTTTGGATATTTAAATAATGAAGTAGAATTAATACCAATACATCGTAAGAATTCATGCTCAAGACTAGAATTCATCCATTGATCTTTTTCAAACGGCACAATTTTAACATTTTCAAGACCAAAGTATTCTTTCCAAACATTCATTATCTTAAGGTAATCATAATCCTTATATCTTTGCTCTAGAAAAGATTCTGGTGATTCATTGTAATTTCCAGTCTTCCTCAACTGGTTACAAAGTGACTCTAGCAATTTATCTTGCCTTCGTAAAAATGCTATGATTTTAACATTCCAATCTGGAAAATAAAGACTAAGGTCTTCTTTCAGGCCCAGGTCAGGCTGAGCTTGAATAAAAACTTCTGACGATAAAATTACTTTATTAGTTCTTGATTTATTTATTTCATGTTTTAAATCAGAGTATGCTTTATGCTTCTCTACATTTTTTATCCATTTAACATCGCCTTTTAATTTATAATAATATTTGGCCAGTATATGATGTCCAAAAAGTTGGCGACATGACTCAGGATATAAATATCCAAGTTCTTTTAACTTAGACATATTTTCTTTGCAAAATATTTGTATGGTAGTTGTTCCAGTTTTAGGATACCCTATATGCAGGATAAGTTCTTTTTTATCACTCATTGAATCTATATCATTAGAATTTTAAGTACAAAATAATTCAGAATTTACTAATTAGAAAATTCAATTTCTATATTTTGATGGCTCCAACACCGTGCAATACTAGTTCCTAGGCTAAATTACAAGTCATAAAATTTTAAAGTCAACAAGGTTTTAAAATCAACATTAATTCATTACCAAATCGTATAATTTATTCATTTCTACATTTATTTCTTCAATATTCATAAATTCTTTTACATCCAAATCCTTAACAATGTTTTTCATTTCATCAGGGAATAATCTATTTCCACTTAAATTTATGATTTGATTACTAAATCTACCTAAGATTTTATCCTCTATTTTACGAAAAAAGGAAATTGATCCATCTATCACAAAATCTGATGCTAGTTGATTCCTTTTAGACAAGAAAGTTTCTGAAGCTACACTTGAATTTTCGTTTATAAATAATCTATCATAATTTCTTCTAACAGCTTTTACGTGTTTATTGTATCTGACTTTATGAATGAAATTTAAACATCTTATAATGTCTATATTTAGAGATGAATATTTTATATTTTGCTTTTTACCAAAATCAAATTCATTTTCAAAATTTAATATTTCTGAGAAAAAATAATTTCTAATGTCAATATTGCTCTTAGTTACATTATCGTATATAATAATTTTTAAATTTGCTCTAGGAATTACTTTTTCCAATTTCAATAGAACACTAAAAAGATCGTAACGTACTGAATTAATGCTATCAGGAGGAAGGCCATCTGAAGTAATTAAGGCATAATATTCACTAATACTAAAATATTGGCCATGTTTACTTGATTCGTTCCAATGTGATAAAATGGAGTCGGCCCAATTTCGAATTGAAAGAATTACTGTTATATTAAATTTATTAAAATAATTAAAAAGTTTATTTAATTCATTGGAATTTAATTTAGTGAAGTGCTCACATGATAAGATAACCTTGGAATTAAATTCAGCAGTGGCAGCTATTACATCATCAGTAAGTTTTGATTTTTTTTCTGTGAGTCTTGATTTTTGGTTTTTTAAATAGAAATATAGATCGAAATGAGCAGGCAGTTTAAAATCACCCAAAGCAGGATAAATAAACCCCATATTTGTTAAACTTTCTTGATTTTCAGAAAGTGCGATCTGAATGGCAGATGTTCCTGTTTTACTATTTCCAACGTGAACAAAAAGTTGTTTATCTTGATAAGTATCATTGGAAAAAAGATACCTATAAATAATTGAATATTTATTTAAATTTTTCTTATCAAAATGAGCTTTAAATTTATTTAAGTTTATTTGCTTGAATTGTATATAATTTACCACTTCTACAAATAGATCAAAATCATTGACTCTTAAATATTTTAAAAAAGATATACTTTGTTCGAATTTGGCAAATTTAATTGTTAGGAAAATAACCTTTGATATAGTCCTTTTTTTTATGTACTTTAAATGGATAGGAGATTTTATTTCAATATCCATTCTGAATTAATCTTTTTTCCAAAAAATAAAAGCTCGACAAAAAACACTATAACTTCTATATTCAATCAATTCTATTTCAGGATTTTCCTCCAACCACTCTTTTACCGCTCTTCTTTCACCTTTATAATTACTAGCTCCAAACTGGTCATAGTCATCCAATAATATTAGCGCTCCATTGACAAGCACATCTTTTACAAAATTTAATGCAGCTTTAGCAGGTGCATAGATGTCACAATCTATATGTACACATTTGCATTTAATGATGTTGTGTTTTTCAAGTAAGTCACTATTTAAATCCACAAGAAAGTCACCTTTTACTGGAATAATTCTTTTTTTATCCACTTTAGCAACCTCCATGTTATGATTAAAAGTTGCAACTGTAGAGAAATACTGACCATCCTTAAAGTTTGATTCCTCTGTTTCTGTAGTTCCAATAAGGCCTTCGTATGAATCAAAAGCAAAAAATCGATTTACACTAGATTTTAAAGTATGGTAGGCTAAACTCACTGTTCTTCCATCAAAAACTCCAAATTCTATATAGTCCCCTTGCCCTTCTTTGACGGATTTAAGATATTGATTAGCTAATTTAAACATTCCAGCATATGATATTCCCGTAACTGCAACCTTAAAATTAGGTTCATTAAAAAATAATGGTCTGGCAAAACCAAAAACTATTGGGACATCTATCACATTCCTCTTGTCAATACGAAAATGGGTATTCCTGGCTTCACCATTACTGAAATCTGAAACTAAGACAAGGTCATATTCATCTTTAATTTGTATGGTTTCACTAGACTTTTCTATTCTTACCTCATGCTTAAAGTTACCAGCATAAAGGGTTGCAATATTGTTTAAATCCTCCTCAATATTCGTAGTTGCTAACAACAAAATTCGTGCGCCTTCATCAAGAACACGGAGGTGGTACTTAAATAAATTAACATTGGCCTTTGATGAGATTTCCTTTGACACTTTCTCATTTTCTGAGATCGTCTTTGACACTTTCACGTTTTCTGAAATCGGCTTTGACACTTTCTCATTTTCTGAAATCGGCTTTGACACTTTCTCGTTTTCTGAAATCGGCTTTGACACTTTCTCGTTTTCTGAAATCGGCTTTGACACTTTCTCATTTTCTGAGATCGTCTTTGACACTTTCACGTTTTCTGAGATCGGCTTTGACACTTTCTCGTTTTCTGAGATCGGCTTAGACACTTTCTCGTTTTCTGAGATCGTCTTTGACACTTTCTCGTTTTCTGAAATCGGCTTTGACACTTTCTCGTTTTCTGAGATCGACTTTGAGTCTGTTATGTCTTTGTTAGAGTTTTGATCCAAATTTTTTAAATTTATTTTTACTTCATGATCTTACAAAAATAGTCGTTTTAATCAAATATTAGTTTACATTGCTTAATTAATGTTTCCTTACTATTGTTAAATATATTACCTATTTCCACATAATCATAGAGCCTATTATTATCAATATAAGAAGGTTTTAAATTAAACTTAGAAAAGTATTTTACGGAATTGAAATTTATTCGATCAATATACTTCATAGTACCTAGTGAAAATTTGTAAGTATTTTTACTTATTTTGCTCAAGATTATTGTATCCATAAAATTTGGGTTCTTTTTCACTCTATCCAAAAATCTAATTCTCAATTCTGTTCCGGCGTTTTCTTGATTTTTAACAAAATATGCTTTGTTCAACAACATAATATAACTTAACATGTGTATAGGTAATCTCACATTAAATTGTTTGTTTTCTTCATAAAAATCTATCCCATCTAATTCCAAAACCTCTGTTAGGAAATTTTTAAATAAGCTCCCTTCCCTTATTATATTATCATAATCAAAAATTTTAATACTTTCGATTCCGAATACAGCACTAAACTTTTTTAAATTATGATTGTGATCAATATTAAAGTAATCATCCTTTTTATAAGCTTCTTCTTTGATGTATTCTTTGAAATTAAGAAAGCTCCCGCGCTTAATTGTCTCAGCCCAAACTGATGGTAGTAAGTCATTCCAGTTCCTAACGTAATATACTATTTCCCATTCTCTATTTTCAAAAATAGATTTTAGATCATGTAATTGATCTACATTTAATCGGATAAAATCTTCACTTGACAATAAAATGTTTTTAACGGTCTTCGTTTCTTTGACAAAGTCTTCAATTTTGAATCCACCTTTTATCGATTCATCTCCTTTAATGAAGTGAACAAGATTAAAGTGTCCAAATAGAAATTCTTGTCCACTCTGAGGATAATAAATATTGCTTTCTGACAATTGTTCTCTATTCCTAACAAACATTCTCTGTAGAAAGGTAGACCCTGTCTTATGAGGGCCAATATGTAAGAATACTTTATTCATCCAAATCCATAATTTGATCGTGCAACTTTTCCATTTCGAGTTTTACTTCAGAGATATTGATAAATTTTTGAATATCCAAATTTTCAATTTCTAATTCATGTTCTTTAAATAATTCATCTATATTATTCTCCGTATTTATCCCATTTATTATTTGTGATTTGTAGTTTATCTTAATGGAGTTTTCGATTTTTTGGAAAAAAGAGTGTTTTCCAGTAAGCTTAAAATTTGTCAGTTTTTGTGTTCTTTTCTCTATGAATTTACCACTTGGAATGAATTGCTTAGTACTAATAAGATTCAAATATCTTTTTCTTACTTCAGCCTTTGGTTCTATTTTATATTTTGCTTGATATAGAAAATTTTGGATTCTAATGATATCCAAATCGACTGGCTTTAATTTTTTGTTATAGAATTTTAAATCTTGCGGTCCTGAATCTAATTCCAGTATTTCTTCAAAAAAATAATCACATAAACTCTGTTCACTTTCTAGGATAGAATCGTATAAAACAATTTTAAAATTCTCTTTCGGTATGAGTCGTTGATATTTCGCTAAAACCGAATAATGATTAAATCTTGAGTTTTGAAAATCTTCTTGTACTACTTTATTATAATATTCTGATATGCTAAAAGAGAATCCATGCTTTATAGATTCATTCCAATGAGAGTAAATAGAATGACACCAATTTCTAATGAAAATAATTATTTCGACCTTGTGATCTAAATAAAAGTTCAATAGTTTGTTTAGTTCTCCTTCCTCAAGATTCACAAAATGCTCACATGAAATAATGATTTTATTTTCTTTAACCAATCCATTTAGATCACGTATTATCTTTGGATCAATTTCGCCTTTTAAAAAGTCGTACAACTCAAAATGTGCTGATCTTACAAATTTTCCAATTTCAGGATAGCTAATATTTTTTGAGGCTAGATTTTCTTTCTCTTTATACAAATTAGCTTGAATAGAGGTAGTCCCAGTTTTGTAAGTACCAATATGTAATTTCAATACCCTTTTATCATTATTTAATTTATCTTGAAAAAAATATCTATAAAGTGTAGGGTTATTTTTCTTATTTAACTCAGTATTTAAAAATGCTCTAATGCTTTCCAAATAGGATTTAATTGTTGCAATTTCCTGAATTGTCTTCAAGAATGATTGCAGATCTAATTCAATGAGTCTATTTAAGCATCTGATCGCCAATCCAGATTTCTTATGCTTTAAACTAATAAGAAGGAGTTTCCCGATAGTATCAGGATTATTAGCCACATTAAGAATATGATCTGAAAGATTCCTAAACCTTGAATACTCTTTTGTCTCTAAATATGATTCAATCCTTCTGACATTTACAGCTTCGATACACTGATAAAAATCCTTAGATAATTCGTTTAAAATAGCACTTTGATCACCGCTGTTGAAATTCTCTAAAAGTCTTGTTGCCCCTTGAAATCCTGACCAAAGTCTCAATTCTTCCTGGTTCAAAATTAATTTATTGCACCTGAATTCTGATTTATAATACCATTTTTCTGTTGGGAATATAATTTCTTGATAACCTTCATCTATCAAATAATTAGTAATATTTTCAGAATCCTCAATTTTTCCAGTTAAGCAAAATGAGAAAACATTTAAGTCAGAAGCAATAGATTTTACATTTTTGGAATGATCATAAGTGATGTGACAACAATGAATATGTTTAGAAAGCGAGATTTTTATAATCTCTTTGAATGCATCACTCATCTCCTGCATGAAGATCCCTTGGTCTGAATGGTCTAGTTGCCTTGACTGTCTAAGTTCTATCCCTTTCCAAAATTTAGATTTTCTAAGGTCCCCCACATTCGAATCATCGGCATCTTTGCTTAACTCAAGAAAGTAAAGTAAATCTGGATTTCCATTAGCCATCGCGGCCCAACTGTAGAAGAGATATTTGGATTCATCTTGATGATAGTATCTATATCTATCAGTGTTGTGCCAAAAATTAAGCAATGGAATTTGTGTAAACAGTTCTGAACGCAAGTAGAAATCTGAAATTTTGATAAAAGATGGCTTATTATCATTCTTTTTAATTTCAATATTAAATTTATAATCTCCCGTCGGTATTGAAGTTTCCATTACAAAGTTAAATACCTCAATGTATGCTGTAAAATTTATCTTCGCATAAAAGACATTTTCTTGAAACCCAAATTCAATATATCTAAGAAATGGAAGAATATTTTCTTCAACATAGTCTTTACTAATGAGCCAACTTTTAAGCTCTTGCTTATTCTTAAGAAGACTAAACTTCCAACTCAATTCAACAGTATTGGTTAGTTCAACAGACCAGAGTAAATTCTCAATTCCAAAATTCCAGACAATAGAACTTGAAGTATTATAATCGCTAACGTTATAATACATTCCAAGCTGCATTCTTTTATTGAGAACATTAATCTTCTGTTCTAGATTGAGTATTGTCGCATCATTTTCATTTCTCCCAGGAAATATTGTAATCTCGTTTCTACCTTCCTGATGGATTCCATATTCTATGAAATTGTACAAATTCTGATCACCTACAGGTTTTTTCTGCCAAAAAACTTTATCAATCACTCCATCTATATTCCATTGAGCAGATGAAAATGAGTCTACAAAGTGAGAAACTGACTTTTTGTATTGTAAATGAGATCTCTTTAAATGATGAAAAGCAGGCTTAGGATTTTGAAATCTATCTACAATACCAAATGTTTTTTCATTAATCAAATCAAAACCACTGTCCATATATTTATACCAATAAATCTTAGAGATTTTTGAATTTATTAAGTCTGAATTTGAGAAATCAGTTAAAAATTCAGATTGTGATTTTAGATCTCTTTTATAGTTATTCTTTACATCTAATGTTCTAATTCCAACTTCTGTAATCCAAAGTTCAGGAAAGTCTTCAACTTTTTCCGTTTCTTCAAGAAGAGACGCAACCAATTGGATAGAATATTTAGAATAATTGAGTCCTTTGGGGATATTAAAATATGGATAAGGATGAAAGGAAAATGCAGAAATAGTTTCTTTTACATTTTTGTCGAGATTGCTGTAAACTCTAATTAATTCTTGGGCAAAATTGGATATGAAATAGAACTGACCATGAGGATCGCTCGATTTAAAATTGTTGAACTTCGGATTGATGTCTACTTGGAGATTAGAAATAGGAATTTTCTTATCGGTATGTCCAATAATACCATTACCTGCTAACGCACCAATACAAATTTTGGATTCCGGGAAATATTCTTTGATGGCATTTATCCCGGGAATCACAAAATCATACATGTATTGTTTTGGTGTCCATGGTTTATGCTCCCATTTTTCATGGTAGACTGACAAATAAAAGTCTGAAGCGTTTGGCTCATTTCCAATTTCCCAATCTGAGAATGAAATTTGATATTGACATAAGAGTTGAACAAATTCCTTGACTTTATTAGCCAATGAAGATTGGTCATAAAAATAATTTTCGCAAATTGATTGAGGAGGACAACAAATAAAACCTAATAATTTAATTTCAATAGGTAGAAATCTAAGAACTCTACTGTATTTTATAAATTCTTCTGGATTAGGTATGCTTTTACCAGTTTTCGGATTTGTACTAAAGAATTTACTCCAAATTAGTGGAATCCTGATCGATTGGATACCAAGTTCTAATAAGTGATTAAAGCCTTTTTCAAATTGTGATTGACTATAATCAATGTTAGTGAAGGATGGTGCATTTATGCCGTAAATCATAGTATAAAAAAAGGCTACACTCAACAAAGAATGTAGCCTTAGATTTTATTTTTTATTAGATTACTTAGTCAATACCATTTTCTTAGTATCTACTATTTGACCGTCAGCAACTAAAGTATAAGTATAACTTCCTGAGTTAAGCTCACCTGCTTTCAAAGTAACTATACCTGAAGAAAGATCAGATAAAGTAACATTTTTCATAACCCTACCATTATTGTCAGAGAAAATCATCACTGCATTTTGAGTATTGTCAGGCAGTACGTAGCTAATTTGAGTTTGATCGCCAAACGGGTTAGGTACATTTTGAAGAAGAGCTCCTGTTGCACCATTTAGCTCAACGTTCTGAACAGAGATATCAGCATTATCAATAACAGTTTCTAATTCAGCTATTTTTTCAGTAAGACTTTCAATCATCGCTTGTTGTTCCTGTACTGCATTTACTAGCATATACTGAATGTAAGTAGGATCTAGATTTTCGTAAACTGCCTTAGTTCTTTCAAAATTATCCTTGTCTGTAGATCTATTATTTACTTCTTCTACAACAGTAAAAGTAGATACAGCTTCCGGAGCTATTTTCTTCATTTCACTTGTCGCGATTCCTACGTGAAGTTCGTTGTTTCCTTTAAACCCATCAGCCATTTTGTAAAATACTGGATTGATCTGCATTACACTTTCTAATCCGTATTTAAAATCTTCTTGACCAACAATTAAATTATCATCTGATCCAATTAAGTAGCCTGTAGTCGAAATTGGATTAGTTAAGCTAAAACCACCAGCATTTACTGTTAGTTTTCTAGAAGATCCAATAAAAAATTCAATAGACCCGGCTGCATCCGCATTTTGGAAAGTTATAGCATTAGAACCTTTGTGAGTAATTCTTGTGAATCCATCATTAGTGGCCAATAATCTAGTTTGGAAGTTGGCTAGAACTGTGCTTGTTCCAGTATAGAAGTCGAATCCAGATGCACCGATAGCAGATCTCCCTAAACCTACTTGAACTCTTGTTGCACCTGCGCCAGCGTCTTGTCCAACTCTAAGAAGATTTCCTCTTACTTTTAATGATCCATCAATATCTACTTTCATAGTCGGAGTTGTAATTCCCCCAATAGCAACATCTCCATTTGGAGCTACTACCTTAAGTTGTGAGAAGGCAAAAGTTGTTACGAAGGCCATAGCCAAAGTCAACATTATGTTTCTAGTATTTCTCATGTGATTTTCTTTTCAGTATTTAATTTAGAGTAATAAATTTATATTGTAATTATGTGATTTGTGGACTAACGTTTAAATGTATGACCAAGATAAATAAAAATGGAAATAATTACTATAGAAAAATGAATTTGTTTTTGAAAATCATTGAAAACAACTAGTTTATATCCTTTGATTTTTGTAACAAACATATCAATTATTCAATTAAAACCAATAATTTCCATAAAAGTTCGATTTTTTCGAAATCTTCTAAATGGAATTAAATTTCAATTTAACGTTTTGACGGTAGGAACTTTTCTTTAGGGTATTTTTCTTTCCAGAATCCTAATCGATGAAACATACCGCTACAATACCCTTGAAACCAATTATCTTCCTCTGATTCATAACTTATATTTACAAATTCCTTTTCTGCTTTTTTCATTTCATTAATTAGTTTAGTTTCAATACTGAGACTTTTTCCATATAAACTATTGTTCTCACTGGGATCTTTCAATACGTTATATAGTTCAAAAACTCCATCTTTTGGAGATATTGACCGATTTCCAGCTCCTATTGGATTTTTCAATAATTTAAAACCGTTTCTAAAAAGCGCTATTCTTCTATCCGGAACCACATCTAAATAAATTGTTCTTTCAGGCAATTGCCTACCCTTCCATAAAATACTTAAATCTTCGCCATCACAATTGTCATCTACCTTTCCACCAGCTAAACCAATCAATGATGGAAATATATCCACAATATGGCCCGCTACATCCGCTTCTACTTTTTGAGTCTTTATCTTATTTTTGAAATAAAATACGAAAGGAACATTAATACCACCTTCATAGTAGCTGCCTTTGAATCCTTTAAAAGGGGCATTAGATCTAATGCTACTAGAATCTTCCTCAAAAGACGCACCATTATCAGAACCCCAAATAATTATTGTATTATCTTCTATGTTTTGAACTTTGACTTCATTTATAACTTCACCTACTAAGTTATCCATAATTTTTACCATCCAGTATTTAACACTATCAATATGATTTTCAAATTTTCTAGGTGTGTATTGAAGACTATCAATTGGACATTGATACGGACCGTGAGGAGCAGTTAATGGTAAATAAAGAAAAAATGGATTCCCTGTGTTGGAAGCCTGTTGGATGTAATCAATCGCTTTTTCCTTAAATAAATCTGTTATGTACACTTTGTCTGCAGCTAACCTTCTTTGACTTACTCCATTTTCCATTAAGTCAAAATTATTTGCAACATCATAAGAGAAATAGTCACAATGTCCCTGATTAAGACCAAATTGATAGTCAAAGTACCCTTGAGTTTTAGGACCCCGTTCAGGGCCGTTCCCAAGATGCCATTTGCCAATAATAGCTGTATTATAACCTAATTCCTTAAGCTTTTCGGGAAGAATGGTCTTATCTAAAGGAATTCCTCTTCCCCAATCATCTGGTTGTACAGTACTATAGTTCATGCCATATCTCCAGGGATACTGTCCTGTCATTAATGCGGCCCTTGTGGGACTGCACTGAGAATGTACATAAAAACGCTCAAAATGCAGTCCATTTTCGATAAGATAATCAACATTTGGCGTATCAAAGTAGTCTTTTTGGTTATAACTAATTTCACCATGACCTAAATCATCGACAAGGATCAAAATAATATTTGGTTGATCTTGGGCAAAAAGGTTGTGAGCTATAAGTAAAAGAAAAATTATTTTTTTCATTAGTTGATGCCTTTTCTAAGTACAATAAGGACACCATCTGCTCTCCTAATAAAGGATTGACCATCTACCAAGCCAGTCTTACGGGCTTGAGTTGCATTGAAGAAAACAGGTACTTCCGGTCCAAACCATAGTCCTGCTTGAGTTTGGATCCACCCATCTGGTGAGATGGCTGCTTTAGTCGTTCCTTCTGTCTGAAATTCGATAGAGCCATTCAATGAAAAGTTGGTTATGTGTAGGTTATTGTCCATCACATCAGAATAACCTACATGTCCTTTTCTAGTTCCTTTCCGCTGAAACTGAAGACCAGTAATAAAATTACTATCGTTACTTGCATTTTGGTCGTTGACATTTATCCAAGTTTGAGATTCTGAGGTTACAGTAAAACTGTCTTCTATCCTATTTGTCGTAATATCATAGGTCGAGTCATTATTATTTTCATTATTACCACAAGAAAAGGTAGCAAAAGAAAAGCAAAGAAAATATAGGAGTGTTTTTATTTTCAAAATCTTTGAGACTTAGTAGTATTTATTTTTATAGTTACGAACATAATGATTAATCGAAAGATATCTTAGTATATATCCCTTAAGTTCAATTTATTCTTACCTATTTTAGTATTTATATTGTTATAAGATAGTTGATTGCGCTACTAATGATTTTTAGAAATTGAATCTTAAATAAATCCCATTACTCCATAAGTAATATACTCACCTTAAATCGAAATCCATCATTAATTCTACTAATCCATTGAGATCTGTTTTTGGCTCCCATCCAAATGTATTCTTCGCTTTGGAGTAATCCCCAATCAAAACATCTACTTCTGCAGGTCTAAAAAACGCTGGAGATATACTCACTAAAATATCTCCGGTTTTTCGATTCATTCCTTTTTCATCAACGCCTTCACCACTCCATTCAATCTCTATATCGATCTTTCTAAATGCCATTTCTGCAAATTCCCGAACGGTCGTTGTCTTGCCTGTAGCTAACACAAAATCATCGGCTTTTTCTTGTTGTAATATTTGGAAAATTCCAAAGGTGAAATCCTCTGCAAATCCCCAATCTCGCTTTGTATTTATATTTCCTAATACTATTTGTTTTGCTTTTTTCTTATAAATATTAGCTACCGTATGAGTAATTTTTCTACTCACAAACTCTAATCCTCTGACCGGCGATTCATGATTAAATAGAATTCCAGAACTCGCAAACATATCGTACGATTCTCGATAATTTTTCGTCATAAAATGAGCGTAGGTCTTTGCCACTCCGTAAGGGCTCCTAGGATTAAATGGAGTTTCCTCCGTTTGGGGTGTTTCTAGAACCTTCCCAAACATTTCACTTGTTGATGCTTGGTAAAATTTGCAATCTGGATTAAAGGTTCTTAAGGATTCCAATATTTTTAAAACAGCAACGGCATTGACCTGAGTCGTCAAATAAGGTTGCTCAAATGAGACTCCTACAAAACTTTGGGCTGCCATGTTATAGAACTCATCAGGCTTGTATTTTCTAATCACTCGTTGGATACTTCCTTCATCGAGTAAATCCATATAAACAAATTCTATTTGCTCATTTATACCTAAATATTCCAATCGCCAATTATCCACATCTGCTCTTCGTCGATCACATCCAATAACGTGATATCCATGATTCAATAAATGCCTAGACAAATAGGCCCCTCCTTGTCCTCTTATTCCAGTAACTATCGCTGTTTTTTGCAAATTATTTTCTTTTGAGTTTGATTTGCGAATATAGAGAAACCTATATGCTTATAATAGTGGCTTTTGTGCAGATTCAAAGATTATAATACTTGTTTGTGAGTTATTGGCTCGTCACAATCATCCCATCTTTTTGTCAAGAAAGCCATTGCTGTGGTCTGCTCAATAGCAAAAAATACATGAGGAATTAGCCGAGGTGTACGTACACACTGGCCTTTTGATAAATGTAGCATCATTTCTTCCCCTTGCTCATCATAGGTGATCATTGTCCCATAGCCGTCTACAACCATAAAATACTCTGTAAATTCCTTGTGATAATGATTTCCACGCACTTTAGATGGATTACAAATCAACATATTCCATTCCATGATCGGTTCTGGTGGAACCCATGTAAATATACCTCCACGACCATCTCTGACTGTACTTAGATTACAGCTAGGCTCAAATCTTATCATTTTATTTTCGGGAAATGCTAATTTCATTTGAATATTCTGTCTTTATAACTAATTTGATCGTATGGATAAAATTAGAATTGGGGTTATCGGTTGTGCTAATATTGCTAAGCGTTCCGTCATTCCTGCTCTATTAGAATTGGAACAATTTCAATTGGTCGCTATAGCGAGTAGAACACAAGAAAAGAGCCAAATTTTTGGGGACCAGTTTGGGTGTACTGCTTTAGAAGGTTATGATCGATTAATAGAACGAACAGACATCGATGCAGTATACCTTCCATTACCTACAGGCATACATGAAAAATGGATCATGAAGTGTTTAGAGAATAATAAGCATGTTTTATCTGAAAAATCATTGGCTATGAGCCTTGAATCGACTAAAAGACTCATAATTCAGGCAAAGAAGGCTAATTTACTGCTAATGGAAAATTATATGTTTGCCTATCATCCTCAGCATGAAATGATTAAAAACATGATAAATCAGGGCGAAATTGGAGAAATTAGAGCCTTTCGTAGTTGCTTTGGTTTTTCGGATTTAGATAGGAGTAACTTTAGATACCAAAAACAATTAGGAGGCGGAGCTCTGTTAGATGTTGGTGGGTACACACTGAAGGCAAGTAATTTATTCTTGGGTCAAGATCTTAATGTCCAAAGTTCAGTTTTGAATTATGATTTGGATAGAGGTGATGTAGATATCTATGGAGCCGCATCTTTGACTAATGAAGAAGGTGTTATTGCACAAGTGGCATTTGGATTTGACAATTATTATCGATGTGATTATGAAATATGGGGAAGTAAGGGTAAAATCACAGCCCACAAGGCGTTTACGCCTAAACCTAATCACCAGCCTATCATCGAATTAGAAAAGAATGATGAAACAAAAATTATCCATGCTCCGGCTGCCAATCATTTCAAAGAAACATTAAAGGAATTTGCTAAAACAATTTATATTAAAAAATACGATGATAAATACGATGAGCTATTAGTTCAAAGTAAATTGCAGGATGATTTGAGAACGAAAGCTCAGAAATAGTGAATAACTCATTGTATAAACTAACCATACTCGTTGTTTTTTTCAATGGAAGAAGAGAAGCAGAGCGAACATTGCATTCCCTTACCACTAAATATCAATTGGATGCGGTACCAGGAAGCTATAAGGTGATGGTGCTTGACAGCGGATCTACTGAACCATTGGACCCTGAACGGATAAAATCTTTTGGGAAATACTTTGAATATCATTATGTAGAGACTAATTATCCATCTCCCGCTGAGGCCCTACAAAAGGGACTGACGTTTGTCGATACACCCTATGTGGGTATTTCTATTGATGGAGCAAGGATGCTTTCTCCTGGCATAATAAATGGATTCTTCGAAATTCTCAAGATAGATAAAAACCCATTTGTTTATACTCCAAGGTATTATCTGGGTAAATATGTCCAAATGGATTCGGTGAAAAGAGGTTATAAAAAAGAGACAGAAGACCTTCTACTAAATTCTGTTAACTGGAAAGAAAATGGATATCACTTGTTTAAGATTAGTAGTATTGAGCAATCTGAGGAGTACGAGTATGATGCCTTAGGAGAAAGCAATTTATTTTTTTGCTCTACAAAAGAATTGAGAGAATCCGAGCAACTAGATAAACCCTATTATTCATTGGGGGGTGGTCTAATGAATTTAGATTGTTTTCTATTTTTTACTTCTCACAAACACATTAAGACCTATTGTTTAGTCGGGGAGGCCACTTTCCATCAAATTCACGGGGGTGTTGTATCAAATGCAAAACGTGAAGAGAGTAAGTTACCTCAATACAGAAAAGAGTTTTTTAAAATTAATAACTCAACTTATCATCGGATTACTTATGATGTCAATTTTTATGGCCATTATAATTCAATTACAATGTCCTATTTGCCTAAGAAAGGAAGTGAAACAATAAATACATTTATTGAGGGATGCGACTTAACCGAATCTGAAAAAATAGCTTTAGACAAATTCAGAAATAAAACTTAATGAACCCAAAGTCTATAGCCATTATAATTTTTGAAACCAATCATATTAATCAGACTGATGTCAGTTGGATTGATTATCCATACCAGAAACTTAACATCAATGTCTATCAAGAGAAACAATTTAATGATTATATTAAATTTGCATTAAATTTAAATAGCGATTATGTAATTGTTACAGATGGCCGTTTAATAATTGATCAAAATTTATTGGATTCCATTCAGCATATTTTTGCGATAAAAACATATTCACCCATTATAATCAGCGATTATTCTTACGTCGATCAATGCAAAATTTCTTTTTCGAGTTTTGTTTTAAGCAAAGACAATTTTGTCGAAATAGTATCAAAAATTACAATTCAAAAAGAGCCTAAATTAGCTTTATATTTTAACAATTACTTCAACCAAAATCTTCCATTCACTTGGTTGATGGGTTCTAAATTTAATTTTTCTCAAAAACCAAATTCAAATATATATCGCATTAAATTAAATTCTAAAATCCAAACAGTTTGGGGTACATTCCCATGTGAAAATTATAATTTAAAACCTAAAAGAGAAAAGGTAGCTATCAAAGATTTTCTAAGTCCATCTTTGCGTAATTTTGAATCCAACATATATTTAAAATTATTAAATAAAGCCATAGAAACTTATCCTTTTGATTTGTATTTAAGACGCAAATTGCTGATTTACTATGAATCAAAAGAAGAAATTCTGAAAGCGGACAAGGTCATCGAGGAATTAATGGACACTCGAGATGACATGGTCTTAATGCTTTTCTTTATTGGAGAATATTTCTTGCGAACTGGAAGGAACGAAGAGGCAAAAAAATATTTTGAAAAAGCCATTCATTATGAACCTAAAGACGCTCAAGTTTATCTAAAAATGGCATTATATTGTCGTAAGACGAACGATCAAGATGGATTTAATTTCTATTTCACCAAAGCAAAAGGATTACTAAACAAGGAGATGTTTATGATCTATGTACGTTTTGAAAGAAATATAAAATTTCTTCAAGCAATACAGAAGAATGAAATGGCACTTAATCATTATAAGCGTAAAAACATCTTACTAAAAGAGGATACTAGCTTACTCGGGCTTAGAGCACTTCAGAAGACACGTGACTTTAGTCTCTATGAGGATTTAATTGGAGTAATTGATTTAAGTCAATCCAATCCTAATGAAATACTAGTCATCATCAAAGCCGCTATCCGACATGGAGATTTTACACTCGGATTTAAAGCTTCAAACTACTTATTAGAACAAGATCCAGGCAACAATGCCTTTCAAAGATTAAATTACATTTGCGGGGTATTTTTAAATAAAGAATTAGTTTTAAATTTAGAATTATATCCAAATGATAAAGAATGTAATATTGCAAGGTTGTATTCACAATTTAGCAAGAATAAACAAATGGCTTTTGCTACTCTTATGCAAACATGGAAGGATTTAGAAATGAGCCATTTATTTATATTTCTAATAAAGCACTTAAGGCCATTTTTGAATGAAGAAAACAGTCTAGAATGGATCAAAGAATATCTTCAAGCAAAACAATTTGAAGGGTATAAAAACTTGAAAAGAATATTTGCTATTACGTACACAATGTGCGTTAATTCAGAAGTAGCAGTCTTTAATCAAAGTTTGAAAAAATTAGGGTTGTCTGCATTTCCAAATTTAAATATTAAAGCCCTATCATTTAACTATAGGGAATTTAGTAATCTAAGTGATGATTTAGAATTAAATAGAATGCTTGAAAGCTTAGTAAATGCCATATCTACTAGGAAAAATATTCCTCTAACTTAAGGTAGCTTGCTTTTGATTCATCATCTATATATCCCATATTTAAACACAGAAACAAGGGTTTGACTTCCACAATATATTGAAGGACTTCTGCATTTAATATTGTATTTACCAATAAAGATCGTTTCCTAAATTCTTTGGATGGATCGTAAGTCTGGAAACCTTCTTTAACACCAATCCAATTGTACAATAGCAATGTGAATATGCTATTATTTCCTCTCAGATTGTCTTTAAAAAAGTCTTCCTTCCAATCGTTTTTATAAAGCTCTAAAGTAAGTTCACAAGCCTTCTTACTCATAATCATTACTTGATGAATATCCCTAAGAAAAGGTTCTTCGCCATAACGAGTAATATATATATCTAAGGCATTCTTGATAAAGGAAGGATACAATACTTTTGCTATATTATTCTTTTCGTTATATAACAAT
>Ga0209828_1000561_pt1 | contig 35158 bp, 25 predicted proteins | sample MaitaG_FD_187429 | JGI IMG/M metagenome (GOLD analysis project Ga0209828, IMG submission 187429) | Marine algal microbial communities from Maine, USA - Maine_Asex2 metaG (SPAdes) (version 2) | ecosystem: Host-associated > Algae > Red algae > Unclassified | place: Maine, USA | collected 2015-01-05
TTAAAATTTGTTTTATTTTATTTTTTTCAAGCTGAAAAACGATGCCTAAAAATACAATTAATGCTCCAATTCCTATACTATAATTTCCTCTAAATTGATAGAAATATAGCATAGAAAATAATGTTGAAACACCAAAATACAGTGCTATTTTTTTTAAGTTATAAGGAATAGGATAGTATTGCCTCCCGAAATAAAAGGATAGAATCGCCATTATTGCATATGCAGACAGTGTTGCTATTGCAGAACCTTTAAACCCAATTTTAGGAATTAGAATGTAATTTAAAACTAGAGTTACTATTGCTCCAAATATAGAAATGTAAGCACCAAATTTTGTGCGATCTGTTATTTTATACCAAACCGAAAGATTGTGATAAATACCTAAACAAAAGTTAGCAAGCAGTATAAAAGGAACAATCCACATGGCTTCATAATAGGCTTCACTTTTTATAATATAAGGTTTTAAAACATCGGCAAACACAACGACGACTAGTAAAATTACAGATCCAAAAGTTACAAAATATTCTAAAATTTTCGCATAATTTTTTTGAGGATTCTCTGTATTAGAGTGGCTAAAAAAGTAAGGCTCAATACCTAAACGGAAAGCAGTTGAAAATAAGGTCATGAATAATGCTAGCTTGTAGCAGGCTGAATACATTCCTATTTGCACATCTGCTATATTTTTTGGTAATAGTTTTTCTAGTAATATTCTATCGGAAGTTTCGTTAATAGAATATGCAATTCCTGCAATTAGAACTGGTATTGCGTAACGCATCATTTTTTTCCATAAAATAGCGTCGAATTTAAATTTAATTTTAGTGTAAAATGGAAGTAATAATAGTAAAGTTATGCCGCTTGCAATTAAATTTGAAATAAAGATGTAACTTATTTGAAAATTGTCTTTACAGATGCTAGAAAAAAAAGTGTTTCCATAAGACCATTCGTACAAATACAATAATAAGAAAACATTTAGCCCTAAATTAATAGCAACGTTTACTATTTTAATCACGGCATAACGCATTGATTTTGCTGTTGCACGTAGCCAAGCAAAAGGTATAATTACAAGTGCATCTAACAACAAAATTATAAAAACTAAATTTAGGTATTTAAGCTCTATATCTATTAATGCCGAAATTTGATATCTAAAAATAAAAACGATAAATAATAAAGCAAAAGAGCTCACTATTATTGAAATAGCAGATGTACTTGTTACTTTTTCTTGGTCACTGGAGTTATTAAAAAATCTAAAAAATGCGGTTTCCATACCATAGGCTAAAACTACATTAAAGAGTACAAAATAAGCAAATATAAAAGAAACGCGACCATATTCTGCTACAGATAGCACATTGGGATCTGTGTAAAGTGGCACCAAAATAAAACTCAACATTCGAGGTAGCACAGTTGCTAAACCATAAATAAATGTTTGTTTAAAAAGAAATTTAAATCCGCTCAATGTGGTGTGTAATATTAGATGTAATGTAAATGATTGCTTTTATAGTTCTTTTTTAACGCTGAGGTACTTCGCTTAGATAGTTTTAATTTTCTTTTTCTGTAAGGTTTTCTATTTTATGGTATTTAATAATATTATCCTCAGTATAACTTATTACACATTCATTATCTTTTAAATCGAATGGGAAATCTTGTTTCTTTGGCATTTTGTTACCAAACTCTGCGTTTTTATCATTACTCATAATAATGTCGTCTCTATTATTTACACTAGTCTTAAAATAGGCAATATAGCTCATTTTGCCTATTTCTATTTTAGCTTTAAGACCTCTAAAATAAGCAGTGTCTAGAGAGACATTGTTTTTATTACTTTTTAAATTGATATATAAATGAACTCCAGAACCTCCTCCTTTTACTGTTGCTACCCAACTTTGGTAATAGGTTTCTCCTAATTTAAAAGATGTATTATCTTGTAATTTCAATACTGGTTTGTTATTTTCAAGTTCTGTGACTTCTAGTGCACTTTTACACCGCGTAAAACTGGTTAGCAATACTGTAGAAAGACTTAAAAAAAGTAGTGTTTTAAATAGTTTCATAAAGATAATTATTTGATTCTAAATATAGTAAACAATTTTTATTTCATTTCTATTAGAATAATCTTAAGCTCCATACTTTTAAAAAGTGTTCTTTATGTAATAACAAAGCCTTATTCAAGTTGAATAAGGCTTTATAATTATAGTTTTCTAATTTATTTAAAATTTCTATAAAGAAATTTGTAATTAATTAGTTGTTTAGTGCTTCTGCACCACCAACAATTTCTAAAATTTCGTTAGTAATAGCTGCCTGTCGAGCTTTGTTGTACGTTAATTTTAACTGGTCTCTAAGTTCTGTTGCATTGTCTGTTGCTTTATGCATGGCCGTCATACGTGCACCATGTTCACTGGCAAAACTATCTCTTATACCTTTATATAATTGTGTTTTTAAGGATTTTGGAATAAGTGCTTCTACAATTTCGATTTTAGTAGGTTCAAAAATATAATCTACACTTACATTTGTTTTTCCTTCAATTTTAGCAATTGGTAAAAACTGCTCGGTCATTATAATTTGTGTAGCTGCATTTTTAAATTTATTATATACAATTTCGATTTTATCGAACTCGCCAGTAACAAATTTATCCATTAACTTTTCTGCTATATTTGCAACATTATCGAAAGTTAAATCGTCGTACAATTCGCTGCAATTTTCAATTACAACATCTTTTTTAGAAAATGCATCGTTTATTTTTTTTCCTATTGCAATAACAGAAACATTTTTTCCAGAATAAACATTGTCAATTAAATGTTGTGTTCGCTTAATTATATTTGAATTAAAAGCGCCTGCTAAACCTCTATTTGAAGAAATTGAAACAATAAGAACATTATTTACTTCTCTTTGCTCAGAATATTGACTTCCAGTATCTGAATCAAGAGTTGCGCTTAAGTTTTGTAAAAGCTCTGTTAACTTATCTGCATAAGGTCGCATTGCTGTAATAGCATCTTGAGCCTTCTTTAATTTTGCAGCAGATACCATTTTCATGGCACTGGTAATCTGCATCGTTGAAGAAACTGAAGATATTCTGTTACGTATTTCTTTTAAGTTTGCCATTTTTCCTATCCTAAATCCTTTCCAAAGGAAAACACTTTAATTAGTTAAACATGATATTATAAATCCATCTTAAACTCCTTCCCTTTGTGAAGGTTTGGAAGATATTATGCTCTATATTTAGCTGAAAGGTCTTTACATACAGTTATTAATACATCTGTAACCTCATCTGTTAATTTTCCTGCTTTTAAAGTGTCTAAAACACCTCTATGCTTAGCGTTTAAGAATTCCAAATAATCTCTTTCAAATTCTTTAATTTTATTTACAGGAACGTCTTTTAATAAGTTTTTAGAACCGGCATAAATTATTGCAACCTGATCTTCTACAGTAAAAGGATCGTTTTGGCCTTGTTTTAAAATCTCTACGTTACGTTTTCCTTTTTCAATTACATTTAAAGTAACAGCATCTAGATCTGAGCCAAACTTAGCAAACGCCTCTAACTCACGGTATTGTGCTTGGTCTAATTTTAATGTACCAGATACTTTTTTCATTGCTTTAATCTGTGCATTACCACCAACACGAGATACAGAAATACCTACGTTAATTGCTGGACGAACACCAGAGTTAAATAAATCTCCATCCAAGAAAATTTGTCCATCCGTAATAGAAATTACGTTTGTTGGAATATACGCAGAAACGTCTCCTGCTTGTGTTTCGATAATTGGTAATGCCGTTAAAGAACCACCACCTTTAACTATTGGCTTAAGTGTATCTGGTAAGTCATTCATCTCACTAGCGATAGCATCATCATTAATAATTTTTGCTGAACGCTCTAATAATCTTGAGTGTAAGTAAAACACATCTCCAGGATATGCTTCACGTCCTGGTGGACGTCTTAATAATAAAGAGACCTCACGGTAAGCTACGGCTTGTTTCGATAAATCATCGAAAACAATTAATGCTGGTCTACCAGTATCTCTAAAATATTCTCCAATAGATGCTCCAGTAAATGGTGCATATACTTGCATTGCTGCAGGATCACTTGCGTTTGCTGCAACAATTGTGGTGTATGCTAGAGCACCTTTTTCTTCTAGTGTTTTAGCAATAAGTGCAACTGTAGACGCTTTTTGTCCAACAGCAACGTATATACAATATACAGGCTCACCTGCATCGTAAAATTCTTTTTGATTTAAAATAGCATCAATACAAACAGCTGTCTTACCTGTTTGTCTGTCTCCAATTACTAACTCACGTTGTCCTCTACCCACTGGAATCATTGCATCAATGGCCTTAATTCCTGTTTGTAATGGTTCTGTTACTGGTTCTCTGTAAATAACACCTGGTGCTTTACGTTCTAGAGGCATTTGGTAAGTTTCTCCAGTTATTGCTCCTTTACCATCTATAGGATTTCCTAAAGTATCTACAACACGACCAACAATACCTTCGCCTACTTTAATAGAGGCTATGCGTTCTGTTCGTTTTACTGTAGAACCTTCTCTTACGCCTACTGAAGTTCCTAATAATACAATACCTACGTTATCTTCTTCTAGGTTTAGTACAATACCTTCTAATCCGCCTTCGAATTCTACTAATTCTCCGTATTGAGCATTAGCTAATCCATAAGCACGCACAATACCATCACCAACGGTTAATACTGTTCCAACTTCATTTAATGAAGCGCTAGCTTCGAATCCTGAAAGTTGTTGTTTTAAGATTGCTGATACCTCAGCTGGTTTTACTTCTGCCATTTTAATGTGAATTAAATTTCTTAATTGCTATTTTTTACCACAATTAGCAAGATAAAAATCTACTATTGCTTCTGCGGTCTCTATTTCTTTAAAATTATTGTCTTTAAATTCTGAAACATCACAATCGAGATATTCAGATAATTTTTTTATATTTTTCTCTGGGTTATTTGTATTAAATAAAAACCCTTTGTATTGAGATGGAATTTTAATAGCATAACCTCCCGATTCATAATCTTCGAGAATTACAAGACTTTCTTTATTTTTTATTATCTTATGGAATGCTGCTGTATCGAAAACCGCTCCAATGACGCCTGAACCTTTTAGCTCCATTCCATAATAGCATTCATTTTCTCCAGATGCTACTTCTACACAAAATCTAGCATTACTATTGGCTTTAGCACCATAAAATGAATTTTTTTTACCTTCTTTTTTGCCCAAAACACGTACATATTGCCCTTCCTCTTCTGGGTCGTATTTAAGCACCGTTTTACCACTATCCTGAAATGCGTCGTCATCAAATATCATTGTTATTACACCTTTAACTACTTCATTTTCGCCAGTGACTAAAACACCATTCTTGCCATAGATATTAGGATCAATAATTGCTGACTCTTCGATAACTTCTTTAGAGACACTAGATACGTTCTTACCAGAATACTGGTCCATTAAATTAGGACGCTCAACTTCCATAAAAGTGTTGAATACCTCCATATTAATTCCATCCATAGTAAGCATGTTGAACTTTTTTAGCATAGTTTCTGCTAGACCTTTTCTGAAATTTAAAGAGAATATTAAATCTTCTAATTTAACATCACTTTGTAAAGTTTCGTCAGCATTTAAAAAGGTTACCCATTGATAACGTGATTTCGAACCAGGTTTAGTATATGCCGTGTACTTTGCATTTATAATTTTTTTAGGATCTTTTAAATCTGTAAATACAGTATAATAATTACCCTTAGATTCATATTTAGCAATGGCAACTCCATCTACTAACACTTGGTTTTTTTTTAATTTTACCTTTTGAGCACTAACAGTTACTACAAAAGTAGTTGTTAGAATTAAAGCCAGTATATACTTAAATGGTTTCATAACCTTTAATTTAACGTAAATTCTCTTTTTAACTTGCTCAGTTGGTTTGCTATACTAGCATCGTATTGTAAATCGCCTACACGTAATATGAAACCACCCAAGATGTTTTCATCTATAATATTTTCTACTGCTACCTCTTTTCCAGTTAAGGCCTTAACTTTATCTAAAACCTTTACTTTTAGATCGGCCGTTAATGGTAACGCTGTTGTTACTGTAGCAACGTCTGTGCCGTTTAGTTTATCGAATATAATAGAATATTGCTTAGCTACTTCTGGAAGTATTGCTATTCTTCTATTTGTAATTAATGTTTCTATAGCATTTACTGTTAAAGGATTAATGCCTTTAAAAATTTCTAACAAAGCAGATTTTTTAATAGAAGTGCTTACCACTGCACTATTAAGCATATTGCTTAATTCTGTATTATTTGCTACTGTATTAGCAATTAGCTTCATGTCGTTATTAACAACGTCTGTTGTTTTTTGATCTTGTGCTAAACTTAATACTGCTTTTGCGTAACGTATTGCTGCTCTTGCTCCTGCCATATCTATCCTAAAATCCTTTTCAGAGAAAAGACTTGTTTGTAATTATTAATTAAGTGTTGCTTCTTTTAATAAAGAGTTTACTAACGCTAATTGTTTGTCTTTGTTTGATAATTCTTGGCGCACTACCTTTTCTGCAATATCCACAGATAACGTTGCCATATGATTTTTTAATTCTGCCATTGCTACTTTCTTTTCGCTTTCAATAGCTTGTTGTGCTTGTGTAATAATCGTACTGGCTTGTGTTTGTGCTTCGGTTTTAGCCTCTTCAATCATTGTATTTTTCATTTCGCGTGCTTCTTTAAGCATGGCTTCACGTTCTGCTCTAGCTTCTTGCAATAAATTTTGATTATCTGCTTGAAGGTTTTGCATTTCTAACTTTGCTTTTTCGGCAGAGTCTAACGCGTTTTGAATACCATCTTCTCTTTCGTTTAGAGAGTTTATTATTGGTTTCCACGCGAATTTTACCATTAATAATATTAATAGTAAAAGTAATATAGTTTGGACTATGAATAATCCTATTGAAAAATCGTTAAATAATCCCTCCATTTTAATCTGAATTAATTTTTTTAATTTTGAAATAAAATATGTCCTGTAACCAACCGTTACAGGAACATATCTTTGTTCGCTAATTTAAAATTTTAACCTTGTCCTAAGATTAAAGCTCCAAATGCTAACCCTTCTAAAAGTGCTGCAATGATAATCATGTTAGTTTGAATTTTACCTGATGCTTCTGGTTGTCTTGCAATACTTTCCATTGCTTTTCCACCAATTTGACCAAGACCAATACCTCCACCAATTACGATTAAGCCTGCTCCAATTAAATTGTACATAATAAATATATTTATAGTTAAATTAAAAAAAACTCTATTTAAATGAAATCTACTTTGGGTTTATTACTCCAAAAGATTTCTTAATCAAATCACTAATGCTCATGATCGTGTTCTGCAACAGACATACCAATAAATAATGCTGAAAGCATTGTAAATATGTATGCTTGTAGAAAAGCAACTAAAATCTCTATAAGCATTATTAACATTGATAAAACAAAAGATAAACCAGTTGCTCCTACAATTCCTAATGATTTTTTCATTACAAACATAATTGCTATCAAACTCATTACTACTACATGACCTGCTGTAATATTTGCAAATAAACGTACCAATAATGAAAAAGGTTTAATTATTAACGCTCCTGCTAATTCTATAATAGCCAACACTGGCTTAACAAATATAGGTACACCTGGCATCCATAAAATATGTTTCCAATAGTCTTTATTTCCACTAACTGTGTATATAATTAGAGTAAAGACTGCTAAACATGCTGTTACTGCTAACTGACCAGTTACATTAAAACCAAATGGTGTTAAACCTAATAAATTTAAAAACCAAATAAAGAAAAATACTGTTAATAAATAACCTGTAAATCTTCTATAATGCTTTTCTCCAATATTTGGTCTTGCAATTTCGTCTCTTACATAAAGTACTAATGGTTCTAGTACACGTGCAAAACCTGTTGGTATTTTTTTCTTTTTATATTGTCTTGCTAATCCAGAAAACCAGAGTAACATTAATAAACCAATAACTAAGATTCCAACAACACTTTTAGTAATAGAAAAATCTAATACTTTGTGTCCGTTTGTAGCGTGATGTGCTTCATCAAAATTAACAGCAGATGCGCCTGCCTCTAGCTCATAAATTTTAGAATGAATTTTAGCGAATTTCATACCGTTTTTCTCAACAATCACATGGCCATCATCATTATGATGAAACTCTGAGGACATAAACGAAGTTAATCCGTTACTCGTCCATAATATAATAGGTAATGGAAAACCAAAATGCTTGCGTTCACCTGTATCGTTAGTATATGAGAATAGTGAAAAATCGTGAGAATCTTGAATATGATGAAGAATATAATCTTCAACTTCCTTTTTTGTATCTACTTGACCACCATCAGTTTTACCATCATTAATAGTGTTTTCGGCCGTTGCAAAAGAACTTGCAAAAAGCATTGAGATAAAGACCAAAAATTTAAAAGTTTGTTTAGCTACCTTCATTATTAAAAAATCAAAAAAAACTGCGTTTTTAAATTCCGTGCAAAGGTATGTAATTATTTGAAAATATAATTAATTTTTTTCTAATAACTTTTCTATCTATTTTTTATTTAAAATCCTTAGTGTAAAATATACTTCTAGAAAAAAAAGAAAGAGTGGAATTAAGAGGTTTGAGCTTCTACTTTTGTTAATTTTTTTAAATTGAAAAACACTGTCTTTAAAACTATTACAAAAAAAACTCCAATTATTTACATTAAAATAGTTCAAGATTATAACCATTTAATTTCTGAAGTTGAAAAATAAAAGCTTTCAGAAAAAAAAATAGTTATGAGAATCTTTCTACCAATTAAATTTTATTAAGTTATACGTTTAGCTTCTGTTTAATTTGATTTTGATAGACTGGTTTTGTCGTTACCATTCTGGTAATTTTTTTAGCAGTGGTACTTATGTCTTCTCAGATATTGGGGTTAACGATTTTGCAGTATAACTCAATAAATATTAATTTAGGTTAAAAGAACGAAGTCTAATTTTTTTGTTTTTGTATCTTAAAAGGTTAATGATCTAAACTTTTTTAATAACATTGGTTACAATTCCCCAAATTAAAAAATTATTGTCTTCTGTAATATTTATAATAGGATAATTAGGGTTTTCTGGTTGTAACCAGACTTCATCTTTAGTAACTCTTAAGCGCTTAACAGTAAACTCTCCATCTAGAAAGCAGACAGCTATTTTATTGTTTTCTGGTTCTAAACTTCTATCAATTACTAATAAATCGTTATCATTAAGACCTGCACCAATCATAGATTGCCCACTAACTCTAGCGTAGAATGTAGCTTCTTTGTTTTTTACAAGCTCTTCGTCTAGAGACAAGCGGTCTTCTTTAAAATCCTCTGCTGGAGATGGAAAACCTGCCGAAATTCCTGTATCGAAAAATTGTCTGGCAACTCCCTCTGTAGTTTCTGGTTTGTAAAAAATTAAATTTCCTTTTTTATGTGCTATCATTTTACTTTAATCATAAAATAAATATTTAGTATATATTGAAGATAAACGTTCTTAATTCATTTTCAAAGTTTGCTTTAATTTTTTTGATTCGCTAATTTAAGGATATTTACTTTAAACTTAGCGTTTAAATAATTTATAGATTAAAATAATGGTTTGCTAAACATCAAAAAAATTGTAAAGGAAAATTTTGAAAAGTATTTGGTAATTACTTAAAGTAGCCCAATAGTATACCCTTTAGCTTAGAAGTCACTTTATTTACCAACTTTCTGGTCTAAATAGCTTCAATTTTAAACTATTTTATTCTATTCTCTTTACAAATTTTAATGTGAACGATAATGGTGTTTTTTTAATGTCCCAATACTTTACAAAACCCTTTTTTTTAAGTATTTTAATTCTTCCACTTTAGACTTTCCATAATCCTCCTTATGTCTTTTTGCAAATAATTTGCAGCAGGTAAAATAGAATCGTAGTTTGGTTTTGCGAAGAAGTAAAGAGAACCTGTAATAAAGTGATTAATACTATCGGTTACGTAAAACTGTGATTGGGAAGCTGCATTACCACCAACATCGTAAAACATTCCATAAACATTACGCTCCGGGTTTTCGTAAACAAACTCTTCTATAGCGTCTGCTTTTTGGGTATGCTCTTGAGTAAAGTTTTCGGCATTTTTTAAATAAGTATTTAATAATTTTTTTTCTTTATCTATGGCTTTATATGTTATATAAATGGTACCTTTAAGGATAGGATATTCTATATTAATACCATAACTAGTCGTTTTTCCTTTAAGTGTTTTAGTTTTTAAATTTTTACCTAAAGTATTGCGATCGAAAGTAAAAGGCATTTTAGTTATGTCTTCAGTTTTATAAATAGCTTCAGGATATTCTAAAGCTAAAAATGCTTTTGGTTTGGGTTTTGAATATTCAGTGCAACTTGTTATAATTATTAATATTATAGCAAGAAATAAAAAATTTTCTTTCATGTATATATACTTGTTGCTTTTTACGATCATGTGTTTTTAGCTTTTAATCATTTTCCCTTAGATGCTAATTTTTTTGCAGTCTTGTAACACATAAAATATCACTGGACTGACCTCGAAGAAACGATAGAAAACTTGGAATTTATGGTATCGTGACCTTTAAACGTTTAATTCTTTTTTTATCTAAAGCTTCTATAGTAAAAATATAATTTTCAAAATTTATTTTACTCGCTTGTCTTGGAAATCTTCCTGAAATTTCTAAAATAAAACCTGCAAGTGTCTCAGCTTCACCTTTTTTACCTTCAAAAATAGTTTCTTCTTCAAGTTTTAAAATCTTATAAAAATCTTTTAAGGCTGTTTTGCCTTCAAACACATAGTTTTTATCGTCTAACTTAGAATAGTGAACATCTTCATCATCAAACTCATCACTAATATCGCCTACAATTTCTTCAATTATATCTTCTAGAGAAACTAAGCCAGAAGTGCCTCCATACTCGTCTACAACGACTGCTAAGTGCACTTTCTTCTCTTGAAATTCGGACATTAAATCGTCTAACTTTTTATTTTCTGGCACAAAAAATGGTTCGCGAAGCAAAGTTGTCCAATTAAACTCTTTGGTATCTATGTGTGGTAATAAATCTTTTACATACAAAATACCTTTAATAGTATCTACATTATCTTTAAAAACAGGAATTCTAGAATATCCATTTGATGTTATTTCATGGATAATTTCGCTATACTTTTGTTCAATATTTAAAGCAAAAATATCTAGTCGAGGCCTCATAACTTGCTTGGTATCTGTGTTACCAAAAGATACAATTCCTTTTAATATTTTATGTTCTTCTTGTGTAGTATCTTCATCGCTTGTAAGCTCTAAAGCTTGCGATAATTGGTCTACACTTAAATTAGATTTCTTTTTACCAAGTTTATTATGGATGCCAATTATTATTGCTCGCATTGGTAAGCTTATTGGTGAGAAAAAGAAATCTAATACTTTTAAAGGGTATGCCATAAATGTAGCAAACTTTAAATTGTTTCTGCTTGCATATACCTTTGGTAAAATCTCGCCAAAAAGTAAAATTAAAAAGGTTACAACTACAACTTCTACAACAAATTTTAAAATAGCATTATTAATACCTTTAAACATAAAATTACCAAGAAAAGCAAAAAGAATTACTATGCCAATGTTTATAAAATTATTAGCTACTAATATAGTGGCTAACAACTTCTTGGGACGCTCTAAAAGTATGTTAATAATCTGGATTGCTTTGCTTGATTTTAACTCTTCAATATCTAAATCTGTTCTTGTTAAAGAAAATAATGCTACTTCTGCTCCAGAAATTAATGCAGAACAAAATAACAATATAAAAAGCAAAACAAAACCTGAGATTACAGAAAAATCTATCGCTAAAAATGGTATTAATAAGCTCGTGGGTTCAGGATCCAATGGTTATAAATTAAGATTAAAATGGTAGATCGTCTACATTAGGAGCTTTTCCAGAAATTTCTAGATTATTTTCTGCCTGTTTTTGTGGTTGTGTATTTGCTGTATCTTGACTATCTTTTTTTGTAGATAAAAAGGTAAATTCGTTAGCTTGAATTTCTGTACTGTAACGATCGTTACCTGTGTCGTCTTGCCATTTTCTAGTTTTTATTCTACCCTCAATATATACTTTATCACCTTTGGTTAAGTACTTTTCGCAAATTTCAGCCGCCTTATTCCTTAATACAATATTATGCCATTCTACGTTTGTTACACGTTCGTTTGTTGTTTTATTAGTATAAGTTTCGTTTGTTGCTAGCGGAAATCGCCCAACGCAACCACCTCCTTCAAAATAGTGCATTTTCACTTCGTCTCCCAGATGCCCAATTAACATCACCTTATTTAACGTTCCTGCCATAGTTTTATTTAATTACATTGCAAAATTACATTTTTACCTATATATAAATTTAAATTTAATAAAAAAAGAAAGACCAATTGATTTAAAGTTCTAAAAATTAAAGCGTTCTATAAAATTTGCTATTAATGTTGGTACAGGAAAATCTGTTATTTTTTTTGTTGAAACGCCTTGCGGAAGCATTTCCTCAAGGCTAACAATCCAATATTTGGTGTATAAATGTTGATGCGACAATTTATGCACAATCTCACTGTCGTTATATAAAGATACGCTAAAATTTTTATTTTTTAAGATTGAAAATCCCTTAAACTCCTTTTCAATTGCTTCTATATTTGAAGATTTTAGTGTTTCAACTAAAGGAAACTGATATAAATTTTGCCAAATACCTTTACCCTTTCTTTTTTCCAAAACTGTTTTTTTATCCAATGAAACAATCACTATAAAGTTAAAATACTTCTTTTTCACTTTTAACGTTTTTAGCTTTACGGGTAACTGACCTATAAGATTCTTTTGAAGCGCCACACAACAACTGTTAAACGGACAAATGGTGCAATCTGGATTTTTAGGTTTACATAATCGTGCTCCAAATTCCATGATAGCTTGATTAAATGTAGCAGGTTGGTTTTTATCTATTAATGTTTGAGCTAAAGCTTTAAACTCTTTAAAACCTTGTCCTGTATTAATAGGAGTAGAAATTCCAAAAATTCTAGATAATGCGCGATAAACATTTCCATCTACAACCGCAGTAACCTCATTAAAACTTATAGATGCAACTGCACTAGCTGTGTAATCTCCAACCCCTTTTAATTTTATAATTTCGCTGTAAGTATTAGGAAACACACCATCTAACTCATTAACAATATATTTTGCCGAAGCATGTAAATTTCGAGCTCTAGAATAATAACCTAAACCTTGCCATAATTTTAAAATTTGAGATTCGCTGGCATTAGCCAAATTAAAAATTGTTGGATATTTTGTAGTAAATGCGACATAATAAGGAAGCCCTTGCGCTACTTGTGTTTGCTGCAAAATAATTTCTGATAGCCAAATAAAATATGGATTAGAGGTATTGCGCCAAGGCAGATCTCTTTTATTAACCAAATACCAGTTAATTAGTTTTTTTGTTATATTCATTTATTCAATAAAATTCGCAAACAAAAGTAATTCTTTATAGCATTAAATTTTAATGAATCAGGTTTGATGTTTTGAATATTTAATCCCTATATTTGCCAACCCTTAAAGAATAATAACCCAAATAAGAAAAGAAAATGACTAAAGCTGATTTAGTAGCAAAAATTTCTGAGAAACTAGGAATTGAAAAAGGAGACGTTCAAGCAACCGTAGAAACATTTATGGAAGAAGTAAAAACATCTTTAGAAGGTGGAGATAATGTTTATTTACGTGGGTTTGGAAGTTTTATTATTAAGACAAGAGCTGAAAAAACTGGTAGAAATATTTCTAAAAATACAACTATTAAAATTCCAGCACATAATATACCAGCATTTAAACCTGCAAAAGTTTTTGTAGAGAGTGTAAAAACTAATGTTGACGTAAAGTAATTTTACAACATAAAATGAATTATTAATTTTAAACCAGACATCTTATGCCAAGTGGTAAAAAAAGAAAAAGACACAAGGTTGCAACGCATAAGCGTAAAAAAAGAAGACGCGCTAATCGTCACAAAAAGAAAAAATAATTCAAAAAAGTAGTTTTTATAACCACTTTTTTGATTTGTTAAAAATAATGTTCTTTGAAAACGAACTTAACTAAAAACACGTAAAACCTTGCGTGAAAATTTTAAGTTCTTCGGATTTTTATTAAAAATCCTGTAAATGTCTTATATAAGACATGCTGTTTGGTAAAATATACCAAGCAAAATAATGTATAATCCATCTGTTATACTTAGCGTATAATGGATTAAAATTAACAGTATGAATAAAGAATTGATTATCAGATCTAATTCTGACTGTGTTGATTTTGCCTTATTAAAAGATGGAAAACTTATTGAATTACATAAGGAAAAAGATAGTAATAATTTTGCAGTTGGTGATGTGTTTATTGCCAAAATACGTAAAGCTGTTCCTGGACTAAATGCCGCATTTGTAAATGTAGGCTACGAGAAAGATGCATTCTTGCATTATCATGATTTAGGCCCAAAAATATCTTCTCTCTTACAATTCACAAAACGTGTAAGCACAGGTAAATTAAAAGACTTTTTATTAAAAGATTTCAAATTTGAAAAAGATATTGATAAAGACGGTAAAATAGCAAATGTTATAAAGTCTAATCAATCCATGTTAGTACAAATTGTAAAGGAACCCATATCTACAAAAGGACCAAGAATTAGCTCAGAGCTTTCTATTGCCGGTAGATACATAGTTTTAGTACCTTTTAGCAATCGTATTTCTATATCTCAAAAAATAGAAGATAGAGCGGAAAAAGACAGATTAAAACGTTTAGTAAAGAGTATTACACCAAAAGGGTTCGGAATTATTGTAAGAACAGTAGCCCAAGGCAAAAAAGTAGCCGAATTAGATAAAGATTTACAGAATTTGCTAGTTCGTTGGACCGCAATGTGTAAAAAGCTACATAGAGCACATCATCCTTCTAAAGTACATGGCGAGTTAAACAAAGCCTCTTCAATTTTAAGAGATATTTTTAACGACTCGTTTACAGGTATTCAAGTAGACGATGTAGCGCTTTACAATCAAATTAAAGATTACGTGCAAGAGATTGCGCCAAAAAAAGAATCAATAGTTAAACTACACCAATCTAATACTCCTATTTTCGAAAAATTTGGAGTCGACAGACAGATTAAAACCGCTTTTGGAAAAACGGTTTCAATGGCTAAAGGTGCTTATTTGGTTATAGAGCATACCGAAGCATTGCATGTTGTAGATGTTAACAGCGGAAATAGGTCTAATAAGGCTAATTCTCAGGAAGAAACAGCTTTAGAAGTTAACTTAATTTCTGCTACCGAGGTTGCAAGACAACTTCGCCTTCGAGATATGGGAGGAATAATAGTAATAGATTTCATTGACCTTAATAGAGCTGAAAACAGAAAAAAACTCTACAACCATCTTCGTGATGAAATGAAAGATGATAGAGCCAAACACAAAATACTACCACCAAGTAAGTTTGGATTGATTCAAATTACAAGGCAAAGAGTTAGACCAGAAATGAACATTAAAACCAGAGAGGAAAACCCTGATGGTAATAATGCAAAAGAGGTTGAAGCTCCAATAGGAATACTAACTAAAATCAATCACGATTTAGAAGTATTATTTAAAAAAGACTATATTAAGGTGACTTTAAACACACATCCTTTTATAGCAGCCTTTTTAACAAAAGGCTTTCCATCTATTCGTTCAAAATGGTTTTTTGAACACAAAAAATGGGTTAAAATACAACCCAGAGATGCTTACACATACTTAGAATATCATTTTCTAGATAAAGATGGTAATCAAATTAAATAGAAAAAAGCCACAACGTAATGTTGTGGCTTTTTTGGTTTTACTAGTTGGTTAACTTATTAATGTTTTTTGACTGTTTATGGTTTTAATTAGAAGCGCTTGGTCCACCACTCATTATTCTAAACTGCGAGCGTCTGTTCATTTGGTGTTGGTCTTTACTACAATTATCTCCACAATCTATTGCCAATTCTCTTTCACCTTTTCCAGCGCCTGAGATTCTTGTAGCATCGATTCCTTTAGAGATAATATACTGTACCGTTGTTTTTGCTCTCCTGTTTGATAAGGCATCATTATAACTGTTTGATCCTCTAATATCTGTATGTGAGGTTGCATAGATAACCATGTCTGGATACTTATTCATCACTTGTACTAAGTTATCTAACTCAAAGGCAGCTCTAGCCGTAATATTAGATTTATCGAAATCAAAATAGATTGGATTCAATACCACACGCTCTTGAGGAATTACAATTTTATCGATTGGGTCTAATGCTATTTCTACTATTTTTTCCTCCTTATCTGTTCCTTTAATAGCCAGTTTATTACTCTCATAATCTGTCATAGTTACTTGTAATTCTGTGTCTGTGTCACATTCTATAATATATTCTACTAAACCTTTTGCATTTGTTGTTTTAGTTGACAACACATTGCCTTGACTATCTACTAAAGAGGCTGTTGCTCCTACAAGTGGTGCTTTAGTTTTATTGTCTAATACCGTTGCTATAATTTGTACATCGCAAAGTGGCTGTATTTTCTTAATTGCATAAATATCATCATCTCCCTTTCCACCTTCTCTGTTTGAAGATACAAAACCTTCATTTGTAGTTTCATTAATAGAGAATGCAAAATCATCTCCGTTAGAGTTTACTGGTATTCCAACATTTCTAATAGGTGACATTTTACCATTGATCTCTTTGGTGTAAAATACATCCATACCACCAAGTCCTAAATGACCTATTGATGAGAAGTACAACGTGTTATTGCCACTTATGTATGGAAACATTTCTTGACTCTCTGTATTTACTTTCTGTCCCATATTTACTGGTGTACCCACTTGACTATTGTTTTCTATTGGTGCTTTATAAATATCAAAGTTTCCAAAACCACCTGGCATATCACTAGCGAAGTATAATGTTTTACCATCTGGACTTACACTTGGATTTTTTATAGAGTAGTTTCTATTGTTTATTGTTAATCCTTCAATATTACTAAATACGTCTCCACTTTTTGTGGCTTTAAACATATGTAACACACTGTACTTTGTGTTTGAGCCTTCTTTTCTCTCATAAATATTCTCAAAGAAACTCTCTCTAGAGAAATACACTGTGTTCCCATCTGGAGAGAAGGACATTAAACCTTCATGATACCTAGTATTCATCTTATTTCCTATAATAGTTTCGTCTTGGTAGGAACCGTCTTCTGCTTTTGTAAAAGAATACATGTCTAAAAATGGTTGCTCGTTCCAACCATAAGTTTTTCTTGCACCGTTTCTAGCAGAAGAAATATATAACTTTCCGTCTTTTAGAGTTCCTCCAAAGTCTGATACCGCAGAGTTAATATCTAAATTCTGAACAATAAACTTCTTACCTCTGTCTAATATTTTAGGTAAATAATCTGGATTAGTCATAAACATTGCTGCTCTATCGTCTTTTGGGCGCATGGCAGCAAATCTTTTCATTTGTGTGTTTGAGGCTTCATACTTACCGTTTGCTTTTAGCATTTTAGAATACTTGAAAATCATTTCTGGTTCTTGAGACGTTTTTAGGGCTTTAGCGAACCATTTCTCGGCTTCTTCAGTTTTAAAAATATTATAGTTAGCTTCTGCTAAACGTTCATAAACGTAACCATCTGCGATACCTTTATCTACTAATTTATTATAGTCTTCTATAGCTTCAATAAATTCAAATTTTGCAAAATGTTTGTCGGCCTTTTTTGTAGCCTTGGTTTGTGCTGTCAAACTAAAGCTACTTAGGATGACGAGTGTTATAATTAGTTTTATGTTTTTCATCTTGGTTTGTTTTGGCTTATATAATTAGAAGTAACGTGGTGAACGAGATACTTTTCTTGGTAAATTGATATCGAAGTTTACAAATATCTCGTGTGATGCATCTGTAACAACGTTTAATTCTGACTGAATTGCATCGTAAGCATAACCTATTCTTAAAGATGGTGAAACCATAAAGTTTACCATACCACTAAAAGAATCTTCTAGTCTATAACCTGCGCCTATTTCTACAATATCGTACATAAACAGGTTTAAGTTAACATCGTAACTTATTGGTGCATCGAAGGCAAACTTTAAGAAAGCGTGTGGCTTTAGTTTAAAGTTTGGTGACAAATCGAAAACATAACCTGCTGCTGCAAATAAATGCTCGGTTTCAGATCCTATTTTTCTACCATTTAAATCTAAATGTGTGCCGTTTAAAATGTTTGGTATAGAAGTAGACAAATACCAACGGTTAGGTTGGTATAAATATAGTCCTGCGCCTACATTGGCTGTGGTTTCGTTAACGTTTTGTGAGAAAAAAGGATCGCCTTCATCTATAGTGTCTATACTGCCTAATCCTATATCGTGAAAAGTTGCGCCTCCTTTTAGTCCAAAGGCTAATTTGGTAGTATTACCTAATGGTAAGGTGTAAGAGAAGTCTACATAAGCATTGGTTTCGTTTACAGGTCCTACTTCATCACTTATTAGCGAGAAACCTAAACCTACTCGGTCGCCCACTGGTGAATGGATGGCTAATGTTGCTGTGCTTGGTGAGCCCTCTAAACCAACCCATTGGCTGCGGTATAATGCGCCTATAGATACGCTTTGGCTTGATCCAGCATAGGCGGGATTGATTATATTCATATTGTACATATATTGCGTGTACTGCGGGTCTTGCTGTGCTTGTACACCTATAGCTACTAAAAATATAATATATAGTAAGTTCTTCATCTGTGTTATTATTGGTTTCTAGTTGGTTTAGTTATTTTCTCTATTGATGTATACCCAAGAGGCTTTTGTTTTATTCCCCTGATACTTCATAACATAGTAGTATGTTCCTGACGGTAACTCATCGCCAGCTAATGATTGTCCTAGCCACTCATTTGTATAAGAAGTCTTTTCAAAAACTTTAACACCATATCTATTAAAAATAGTTAGTTTTTGAACATCGTAACTACTTAAATCAAAGGTGTCGTTTAAACCATCGCCGTTTGGTGAAATACCTTGTGGTATAATACAGGTTTCCAATTCTAATACTGTTACAAGCTCTCTTGATGAACAACCAGTATCGTTGAAAGTTGATTCTATTTCATAATCGCCTGCTAAAAGAACAGTGTCTAATGTTAGGTCTGTTTGTCCTGAAATTAAAACACCATCGTAAAACCATTGTATTGAAACTTCGGATGCTGTGTAATTGTCGCCTGTTGCCGTAACAATAATAGGAACTGTAGCGTTTGGACAGACTTCGTAAATTATGCTACTGTCGAACGAGGTCATTGGCGAGATACCGAGTGTTATTTCTAAAGTTGTTGTTTTAAAACAACCATTCGAAGCATTTTCAACTCTTACAAATATAGTTTGAACACCTCCATTAAAATTTGAAGGATTTGCGATTGCATTCATACTCGTTTCTGCATCTGCTAAAGTTGAATGATAAGTAAAAGTGAATCCAGTTTGATTATTTGTAATTACAGCTTCGTTTATAGTTAAATCGTAATTAGAAATTCCGTCTTCATCATCACAACTAACAATATTATCTGCTTGAACAAGAACAGGTTTTGGTGCTAATACTAAGTTAAAAGTATTCACACTATAGCATCCTGTTTCATCATCTTCAATTCTATAATGAATAATTATTGGTGCAGATTGATAAGTTGTAGGATTAGTAATTGGGTTAGTAGCATCAATAGCATCTTGCTCTGTTAGGTAATAAGAGATATTTGTTCCAGTTTGAGATCCTTGTATTTGAGTATCGTTTTCTGTTAAATCAAATATTGCCATTCCTGAGTTATCTGTATCGCAACCAAGTATATCTGGAAGATTATCTGGTGTGATAGGATTTGGGAAAAATTCAACTACAATAGTATCAGTTATCACACAAGAGGAGTTATTATTTAATACTATTTCTACTTGATATGTATTACTTTCTGTAACACCTAATGTTAATCCGTTTTCAGGCATTCCATCTTCATCTAATACAGGTTCTTTGGTCGAGGATTCATCAATTGTATACCAAGAAATTGTAGCATTACTACTTATATTCACTCCTACATCTAATGTTACTTCAATGCCCTCACAACTAGCATTTCCACTAGTTAAAAGAATATCTTCTCCTAAATCAACTTCACCAATATCAAAACTACCAGCTTTTAAAAACACTGCAGAATCGTAAGCAGTATCTTTAGCATCTGCAATTACTAATTTAATACGGTACGTTCTATTTGGTACTACTGTTGATGTTGCTGCTAATGGAACTGTTCTACCAATAAAGTTTGTAGGGCTTGTTGCTGCGGGTAAACCACCGGCTCCATAATAGGCACCAAATAGTGTCTCGTTAACCGATGAACAAGTAGTGTTAAAAGTCATATCTCTAATAGAAAATACAGATACAGGAGTTGTTGTACCAGGAACAACTGCTAAATTAGTTGTTGTTCCAGTTACCGTATCGGTAAGTAAGAATGCGAAAGCATCTTTAAAGCTACATTGGAATGAGCCATATTCTTCTGCTGCAAAAATAAACTCGAATGACATGTTTTCTATAGAAGGTACAAAATCAAATTCTATAACAGAAGCATTATATGTATCTCCTTCATTTATTTCTGCTTCTAAATCTCCGTCTCCAGGCCAATTAATTGAACCATCACTAAGTGTTCCAGTTTCTGGTCCAGGTGCATTAGCAACATTCCCAGTCGTCATTATAATTCCACTATCGAAAGGGAATCCAGAACCATTAGCTTCAAAATATCCAATACCATTATCTGAATCAAAATTTATTCCTGTTGAAAATGTTACGTTAGAAATGGTTGAACATGGTGAATTGACTAATACATCTTCAACTAACCCTTGTATGGAGTAAATATCATCATCATCATCATTATCACCGTTTACTTCATCTAAAAGAGTTGTAGTTATAGGAGGTGGAACCGAGGATATACGTAAGTCGAAATTTACATCTTGAAATGGAACATCACCAAAAGAATATATCCTTACATAATATTTGTTTCCTATAGTTAAACCATTTGCAACACTTCCAGTTTCCGTACTACAATATAAATTAGTTAAGTTATTACAATCTGTTCCTTCATATAAGCCATGAGATAAAAATGTTGTTGGACCAGCTATGTTGCCTAAACTTACAACGTGTTCTGTATTTATCGCTGTAAATGTGAACCAAACATCGTCATTAGGAGTTCCAGTACACGCATTTGTTTCAGGAGAGGGAGTTGCTCCAAACATAGTAGCACTTACAAAGTTAGTACCATTTATGTCTGCATTAGCTGTAACCATAATAGGGTTAGAACAGTTATCGTTAGATGGAGGACATGCAGGAGTAGTAATTGGCTGACTTGTAGCAAAACAAGTATCTAGCTCGTTACTTACTGTAAAAATAACATCAGTATTTAATGGATATGGCCCAAGTTGAGTGACACCTGTTGCAGCTATGGATACAAGTGTGCTTCCTTGGTTATCTTCTATAGAGATTGATGTGGCTCCACCAAAGAATGTAACATCCACATCTACTAAAAATTGATTTCCATTAGCACAGTCATCTACTATTGTATATGTTGCTTTTGGTTTAAAACATGTTGGAGGTTCTCCAAAAGAGACATCGTCTATTGCGATATCATCATAAAAATCTGGTGTTACAGGTTCAGAGAAAATAAATCTAACTTGCACGTCTCCTGTAATTGTAAGTCCAGAAAGGTCTATAAATATTTCTTCCCAACCATTGGTATTTGAGTTGTATGTTCCTACTGAAATCCATGAAGCTCCATCCCAAACCTCTACCTCTAATTGTGAGTTAGCATTGCCTTCGTTATCACTAATTAAATAAAAAGAAAGTGTTGGTGCTGTAAGTGTAGAAACATCTACGAAAGGACTTGTTAAAGTTGTTGGCGCATCATTACCTGAAGCATCTACCCAAGCAAAGTACTCATTAGTTGCTGTGTTACCTATAATAGTACCATCATTTCCAATGTTAGAAAAATCAGGCGGTGTATTATTAAAATTCCAATCTTCACCGCCATCCATTGTCCAACATTCAGGGATTGTGCCTCCATTTTCGAATCCTTCTGTGTATGGTACTATGAAAGTAACACAGTCTGTAGAAAAATTTATTAGACCAGTCCAACTACCAAAATCTGATCCACATACAGATCTTACAAAAACTTCGTAGTCTGTAACAGGATTTAATCCTGTTGCTACATAAGGTTCATTATCTGTAGTTGCTGTTCCGGCTGAAGTTGGAATACCTGTTCCAAGTGCTTGGACTACAACTTCCCATCCTGTCTCACCGCCAGATACATCCCAAGATAAATTAGCTGTAGTTGCTGTTACAGAATCGAAAGTTAAATTCGCCACATCTGGACAACTAGGTACTGCTCTTAACTGAAAATTATCCACAAACACATCGATTTCTTCTGGATCGTTTACAGTCCCTTCTGATCCTAAAATTCCAAACTGGACTGTTTGGCCAGAGTAAGTAGATAAATTATTTACAGGATGTGTTCCTACAGAAGGAAAAACAAAAGTGCTGTCCCAAGTTTGTAGTACAGTCCATGAAGCACCAGCATCTGTGGTAATTAGTAATTGTATTATATCATCTGAACCTAACGTACCAGCATTAGTTAAACTTCCAAGTTGCATAACTCCTAAATCGAATTCTACTTGAAAAGGACCACCAGTTAAATCAAAAGAAGGTGATAATAACCAGTCACTCTTTGATGCGATAAAAAAATTAATTTTGTAAGCACCAGTAGATCCATCATTTAAATAACCATCTTCAACCCATGATCCAGTACCAATATCTCCTGGTCCAGTAGTTGCATCACCACTATCTGCTTCATCCCAACAACCAACTGGAATTGTTGTAAAATCTTCTATGTAGTCTGGCGTTAACACTGCACATTTGGTTATAAAATTTAAAGGACTAGTTACTTTTGAAGATTCCTCAATGTTGTAATCTCTGGTAAAATTTGTAACCCATGAATTAGTTCCAGATGCAGCACTATTAATTACAGTTACTGCTGGTGTACCTAAAGCCCATAAGCCATTTGTAGTGTTGTTTTCAATCCAACCTCCAGCGCCTGTTTCAAAACCTTCAGAATAAGGATAGGTTGTAATTTGTGCATTAATTAATAAATTTAAACAAACTAAAATTAATAATAAATTAATTTTTTTCATTTTATAGCTAGTATTAGAATATTTGGTTCAAAATTGAATGCTAAATATATGCTATTATATTACACTTTTAGTTACAGATAGACGTAATGCTTTATTTTTCGATAAATTGTATCAAACTAACAATATTAAGTAAGTAGTGAGTAATTTTATTGATCTAAATACTAATTATTATATTGCTTTTAATTTCATTTCCAAATTAATCAACGGCAGTAATACTATGTTTCCCTTTTTTTGAAATAATTGCTAAATTATAAATATCACTGGTATTTCCAATATAAGTATCTACTTTGAAAAAAATGTTTATTATATTTTAGGGTGCTGGATTAGGTATTGCATTGTGAATCTCGTTAATGCTATACAACATTTCTTTAGTTAGATTTAAATCTATACTTCCAATATTTTCTTTTAGTTGCTCTAAATTTGTAGCACCAATAATACTACTAGTAACAAATTCTCTCTGATTGACAAATGCCAAAGACATTTGCGCAAGACTCATATTGTTTGTCTCTGCTAAATTTAAATATTGCCGAGTTGCTTTTGTTGCTTGTTCACTACTATATCTTGAAAATCTTGGAAATAGTTTTAATCTTGAATTTTCTGTTGCTGTTTTATTTATATATTTTCCAGAAAGTACACCAAAGGCCATTGGAGAATATACTAATAAACCTAATTTTTCTCGCATAGATATTTCTGCCATATCACCTTCGTAAACACGGTTAATTAATGAGTATGCATTTTGAATTGTAACTGGTCTTGGTAAATTGTTTTTTTTAGATTCTTCGAAGTAACGCATGGTTCCCCAAGCTTTTTCGTTTGATAATCCTATGTGGCGAATTTTACCTTCTTTAATAACCTCGTCCAAGCTCTCTAAAACTTCTTTAAAGTTGTCTTCCCATTTATCGTTTGAGTTGTGTTTGTAATCTCTAACACCAAACATATTGGTTTCGCGTTCTGGCCAGTGTAATTGAAATAAGTCTATATAGTCTGTTCGTAATCTTTTTAATTCATTATTAACAGCGTCTTTTATACTTTGTTTACTAAAACCAGTTGTTCTAATGTGTGCTGTGTAATCTCCTCCTCCTGCAATTTTTGAAGCTAATACTACTTTATCTCTATTTCCAAATTTCTTTATCCAAGTACCTATAATTTTACTAGTAGCACCTTGAGTTTCGGGATTTGCTGGGACTGGATACAATTCTGCCGTGTCTATAAAATTAACACCTTGATCTAAAGCGTAATCTAACTGTAAATGCCCTTCGGCTTCGGTATTTTGGTTTCCCCAAGTCATAGAACCTAGGCAAATTTTACTTACTTTTATATCTGTATTTGGTAGTGTGGTGTATTTCATTTTAAATTGTTTGTTTGTAAAGATAAAGTGTATAAAAGTGAAATGCTTATTGGTTAGATTTAAAACTTTGTTAATATTCCCGCGTTAAGGGTAGAAGCGGCATCCATTTTTAATTTTTCTACAAAAAAGATATAGTGGATAGCCTTACGAAAATTGGCCTAAGCTAATTTTGGTAACTCCCAAAAACTATAAATTTAACTCTAATAATATAGGACAATGGTCGCTATGTTTAGCTTCTGTTAGTATAACTGCTCTTTTAATTTTTTCTTGTAAAGGTTTTGTTACCATTGCATAATCTAAACGCCATCCTTTGTTATTTGCTCTTGAGTTTGCTCTATAACTCCACCAACTGTATTCTATGCGTTCTGGATTTAAATAACGAAAAGAATCAACTAATCCGCTATCAATAAAATTACCAATCCATTCGCGTTCTACAGGTAAAAAACCTGAAATGTTTTTCATTTTTGGATTATGGATATCTATTGCTTTGTGGCATATATTATAATCTCCACAAACTACAAGGTTTGGAATAGTTACTCTTAAATCATTAATATACTCTTGAACTTCTGCCATATAATTTAGTTTAAATTCCAATCTGGCCAAGTTTGTTCCAGAAGGTAAGTACATGCTCATTACAGATACACCATCGTAATCTGCACGAATATTTCGACCTTCGAAATCCATTGTTTCAATACCTGTACCATATTCCACATGGTTTGGTTTGGTTTTACTTAAAATAGCAACTCCACTATATCCTTTTTTTTGCGCACTATACCAATAGTTGTATTTATAACCAGCATTTTTGAAAAGTGAAAGGTCTAATTGCTCTTCCATGGCTTTAATTTCTTGCAAACAAACCACATCTGCATTACTATTAATTAGCCATTCTATAAATCCTTTTTTTATTGCAGCACGTATACCATTTACGTTGTATGAGATGATTTTCATATTATATATTTGTAGTTATTTGCTAAAATAAATAATGCGGTACTTTTACAACATTAAATAACACTGAAATTAAACATAAACTATTAACAAAATATATTATCAAGTTTTTAGTTTAACTACTATATGAAGTTTACAGTTACTCTTTTTATTTTTTTCTTTGGAATTTTTGCGTTCTCTCAAGAACGTATTTCTAATTTTAGACAAAAGACAGTAGCTAAAACTGAAGTTGTTACAATAGATAGTGTAAGCATAAACCCAAATAGTTTTTCTGTTAAGCTAAAAGACTTTACTATTATTGACACTACTTATTATTCTGTAGACTTTTCTAAAGCTATTTTAAGTTTTAAAAAGCCTATTAAAACAGATTCTTTAATAATTAATTATCTTAAATATCCAGAATTCCTTACCAAAACTTACCAGCAATTTGATGAGGCTATTATTGTTGAGAATAATAATAATTTTAATAAGCTTTATAAAATAAAACAATCGAACACAGAAAAAGAATTTACTCCTTTTGATGGCTTAACCACAAGTGGAAGTATTTCTAGAGGTGTTACTATTGGTAACAACCAAAACTCGGTGTTAAATAGTGAATTAGACCTGCAGATTACTGGAAAACTTAACGATAAAGTTTCACTTCGTGCTTCTATTCAAGATGCTAATATTCCATTACAGGAAAGTGGTTACTCTCAACGACTAGATGAATTCGACCAAGTTTTTGTAGAGATTTTTAGCGATAGATGGAACATTAGAGCTGGTGATGTAGATCTAGAAAATAACGATTCTTATTTTGCAGAATTTTCTAAACGTGTGCAAGGCCTTTCTTTAAAAGCAAGATTAGGCGAAGACGATTCTCAAACCAATTTGTTTGCAGCTGGAGCTTTAGTTCGTGGGCAATTTACAACAAGCCAGTTTACTGCTCAAGAAGGCAACCAAGGACCATATAAATTACAAGGGCAAAATGGTGAGTTGTTTGTACTTATTGTTTCTGGAAGTGAAACTGTTTATGTAAACGGTATTGTTGTACAACGTGGTGAAAATGAAGACTATATTATAGATTACAATGCTGGAGAAATTATCTTTAATTCTACTTTCCCAATCACTAGTGAAATGAGAATTACCGTAGATTACCAATTTAGTGATAGAAATTATTCGCGTTTAGTAGCTTATGGAGGTGGAAAGTACCAAACCGAGAAATTTAAAATTGGTGCTTCGGTATATTCAGAAAATGATGCCAAAAACAATCCGTTGCAGCAAAACTTATCTTCCGATCAAGTTGGTGTTTTAAGTGAGGCAGGAGACGACAGAACACAAATGGTTGCACCTTCTAGTGTGGAAGAAGCTTTTAACAACAACAGAATTCTCTATAAAAAAGAATTAGTAAATGGTGATGAAGCTTTTGTGTTTTCTAATAATCCAGATGATACTTTGTTTAGTGTGCGTTTTACAAATGTTGGTAATAATTTAGGCAACTATATAGTTAGTAGCATTAATGCAATTAATACTATTTACGAGTATATTGCACCCGTTTTAGGTGTTCCACAAGGTGATTTTGAACCTATTATACAATTAATTGCTCCTGTAAAATTACAAATTGCTGTTGTTAATGGAAGCTATACACCTACGGAAAAAACAGCCATAAATTTTGAATTTGTAGGAAGTAAAAACGATTTAAATTTGTTTTCTAGTTTAGATGATAACAATAATAATGGCTTTGCTGGGAAAATAAACATTAAGCAATCTGTAATTAAACGAGATAGTTTATGGAATTTAGATGCTTTTGTTGATACCGATTTTATTAAACAAGAATTTAGAAATATTGAAGGTTTATATAACCCAGAATTTAATCGCGATTGGAATATTAATGCCACAACCTCTAATGGTTTAAATAGTAATTTTGGTGATCAAGTTTTATTTTCGGCAGGCACGAGAGCATTTCATAATAAAAAAGGAAAAGCTAATTATTTATTTGAGCATCTTGGCTTTACTAATAACTTTAGTGGAAATAAGCATACTGTAAATGCTAAATTGCTTTTAAATGAAAAACTAGCAGTTACTACAAACACCAGTCTTTTAAATAGTAATGCTGCACTTAACACCTCAACTTTTCTACGTACTTATAATCAAGCGCGTTACAACTTTAAAAAAAGTTGGGTTGGCGCAAGATTATCTGCCGAAAAAAACGAACAAAAAGAAGTTGCAACAGGTGATTTTACAGATTTAAGCCAACGTTTTAAAGCCTACGAAGTTTTTACAGGCGTTGGAGACAGCACAGGTGTTTTTGCAGAAGTTGGTTATAAATATCGCGTAAACGATAGTTTGCGAGATAACAATTTACAACGTGTAAACACATCTAACACCTATTATCTAAACTCAAATTTAATAAAAAATAAGCGTACAAGTTTATTGCTCTTTGCTAATTATAGAACATTAAAAAATACAGATGAAACTATAGACGATGAACAATCTCTAAATTCAAGGTTATTATACAGTCAGCAATTTTTTAAAAACATTGTAAACTGGAATACGGTTTTCGAAACCAATTCTGGAACCTTAGCGCAACAAGATTTTACTTATGTAGAAGTGGAGCCTGGACAAGGTGCATACACTTGGATCGATTATAATGGCAACAGCATACAAGAATTAGAAGAATTTGAAATTGCACAATTTCAAGATCAAGGTCAATACATTCGTGTGTTGTTACCTAATCAAGTATTTATAAAAACGCATCAAAATAGGTTAAGTCAAGCATTAACTTTAAATCCAGAAAACTGGATAAATGAAGATAGTAAAGGCAAAAAAATCTGGTCAAACTTTTATAACCAAAGTAGTTATTTAATAGACCGAAAAATAAAGCGGGTTGGCAGTGCTTTTAATGTTAATCCTTTTAAAAATGACGAAGACAACCAATTAGGTTTACAACTTAATTTTAGAAATGTTTTGTTTTATAATCGTGGTAAACAGCGCTATACAACCTCGTATACATATTTAAATAACGAATCTCGAAATGTATTAACGGTGGGTTTTATTTCTAATAGCTTAAAGAGTCACCAGTTAAATTTCAATCATAAATTTACGACTAGTTGGCTTATTAATTTTCTTGCAGGATTCGATAAAAATGAAAGTGAAAGCGAAAACTTTATAACAAAAAACTTTAAAATAGACGAAGAACGCTTTAACCCAAAACTATCTTATTTATTAAGCGATAATATTCGTTTTGATGTTTTCTATCAATACACAAACAAAGCAAATACTATTGGAAATCTAGAGACCTTAAACCAGCAAAAATATGGCTTCTCTTTTGCCTTTACTAAAAATGTAAAATCTGCGATTTCTGGAGAGTTAAATATTTTCTCGAATACTTTTCAAGGCAATGCAAACTCTCCAGTTGGTTACCAAATGCTGGAAGGTTTACAGCCAGGAAAAAACTTAACATGGAGTGTTTTAGCACAGCAAAAAATCACTAAATTTTTAGATTTGAATTTAACTTATTTTGGTAGAAAGACCGAAACTAGTAATACAATACACACTGGGAACGTGCAGTTGAAAGCTTATTTTTAAAATTAATTTAACGTACATTTTTCGCTTTGTTCTAAAGAATATTTTTTTACTTCATCTTCATCAACCAAGTTTTTACATCTACTTCTTTCTTAATAATATCTCGTAAATCTTCAATTTTAACACGAGACTGTTCCATTGTATCTCTGTGTCGTATTGTTACAGTGTTATCCTCTAAAGTATCGTGATCTACAGTAATACAAAATGGTGTGCCGTTAGCATCTTGCCTTCTGTAACGTTTACCTACAGTGTCTTTTTCTTCGTAAAGTACATTAAAATCCCATTTTAAGTCTTCAATAATTTGTTTTGCTACTTCTGGTAATCCATCTTTTTTTACTAAAGGAAAAATAGCTGCTTTAACAGGTGCTAAAACTGCTGGTAATTTAAGTACAGTTCTTGTTTTACTATCTTCTAGTTCTTCTTCTTTTAAAGCGTTAGAAAATAGTGCTAAAAACATACGGTCTAAACCAATAGAAGTTTCTAAAACGTAAGGCGTATAACTTGCCTTTTCTTCGTGATCGAAATATTGCAATTTTTTACCAGAGAATTCCTCGTGTTGTTTTAAATCGAAATCTGTACGAGAATGTATTCCTTCTAGTTCTTTAAATCCAAAAGGAAATTTAAATTCAATATCTGTTGCAGCATCTGCATAATGTGCTAATTTCTCATGGTTGTGAAAACGGTAATTTTCGGTTCCCATTCCTAAAGATAAATGCCATTTCATTCTGGTTTCTTTCCAATGCTCGAACCATTCTTTTTGTGTGCCTGGTTTAATAAAAAATTGCATTTCCATTTGCTCGAACTCACGCATTCTAAAAATAAATTGTCTTGCTACAATTTCATTTCTAAAGGCTTTTCCGGTCTGTGCAATACCAAAAGGAATTTTTAATCGCCCTGATTTTTGTACATTTAAAAAGTTTACAAAAATACCTTGCGCTGTTTCTGGTCTTAAATACAAATCCATTGCGCTTTCTGCACTTGCGCCAAGCTTTGTACCAAACATAAGATTAAACTGCTTAACGTCTGTCCAGTTTTTGCTTCCTGCAACAGGACATACAATCTCTAATTCTTGAATTAAAGCTTTAACGTCTGCTAAATCTTCAGCTTCGAGAGATTTTCCTAAACGTTTTAAGATAATCTCAATTTTTTCTTGATAACCTAAAACACGAGGATTGGTTTTTAAAAATTCATCTTTATTAAAAGCATCGCCAAAGCGTTTTGCTGCTTTATTAACTTCCTTGTTAATTTTAGCTTCAATTTTTGCACAATAATCCTCCACTAAAACATCTGCACGATAGCGTTTTTTAGAATCTTTATTGTCTATTAATGGATCGCTAAAGGCGTCTACGTGTCCAGAAGCTTTCCAAGTGGTTGGGTGCATAAATATTGCAGAATCGATACCAACAATATTATCATGCATTTGTACCATGGCTTTCCACCAGTAGTCGCGAATATTTTTCTTTAATTCTGCTCCGTTTTGTGCATAATCGTAAACTGCACTTAATCCATCGTAAATTTCACTACTCTGGAATACGTAACCATACTCTTTTGCATGAGAGATTACTTTTTTAAATTGATCGTCTTGATTTGCCATAGCTACAAAAATATAAAACCGTTACATATTTGTAACAGTTTCTGCAAAAATAAGAAGAACTATTATTTATTTAATTAAAAAGTTATTTATTATGTAAGTAAAAAACAAAATGCTTCATCTCTTTTAATAATCTAAAGTTTCTTTAGCACGCTTTATTGAATTTTATTGTTAAATTGATAACGTAATTAGAGACTAATAAATAAAAAATTAATGCTCAAAGCACTCATTAATATTTTTTTTCCTAAGGTATGTTTAACTTGTCAATTACAATTAATTGATAATGAAAAACACCTATGTGTAAGCTGCAGGCATAAACTTCCACTAACAAATTATCATTTAAATAAAGATGATTTTATTTCTAAACTTTTCTACGGAAGAGCTAAAATTGAAAGAGGCACAGCTTTACTTCGATTCGAAAAAAAAGGAATCACACAACAGCTAATACATCAACTAAAATATAGAGAACAAGAACAAGTTGGTACTTTTTTAGGCACTTGGTTAGGAGAGGAATTAAGTAATTGCGGAGACTACTCTACTATAGATATTGTTATTCCTGTTCCACTACACAAAAAGAAATTGAGGAGTCGAGGCTATAACCAAGTTACAAAATTTGGAATGGAAATAGCAACCGCTTTAAATGCAAAATATATAGAAGATGCTCTAATAAAGGTAACTAATACAAAATCTCAAGTTACTAAAAACAGATTTTCGCGATGGACCGGTAAAAACGATTCTTTTGCACTATCTAAATCAAAAGAAATAACTGGAAAACACATACTTTTAGTAGACGATATTTTAACTACTGGAGCAACTTTAGAAGCTTGCATGCAAGAACTCAACAATGCAGAAAACATAAAAATTAGTATTGCAACAATGGCGATTGCTTAACACTAATTTTTTTATGTTAAATTCTTTATAAATAGATGGTTTAATAAACCACTATTTGCGTTAATTTACAAATATGTTGTTATTTTGCGAACAATTATTTTAAAACATGAAAAATAGGTTTTACAACTCTTTATTCTTTATTTCTATTGCACTAATTATTGCTAGTTGTGCTAATAGAGGTACACCAACTGGTGGAGAAAAAGATATTTTACCTCCTGTAATTGTAAAGTCTGAACCAGAAAACTTTACTACAAACTTTAAAAGTAAAGAGATTAGAATTTATTTTAATGAGTATATTAAAACTAAAAACCTAAATAAACAGCTGGTTATCTCGCCACCAATGAAAAAGCAACCAGACATTACTCCTCTTGGTTCTGCAAGCAAATACATTACCATAAAAATTTTCGATACACTACAACCAAATACAACTTATGCCCTTAATTTTGGTAATAGTATTGTGGATAACAACGAAGAGAACCCATTTAAATATTACAGATATATTTTTTCTACTGGATCTTACATAGATTCGCTTTCTTTAAAAGGAACTATTAAAGATGCCTTAATTTCTGAAGTAGATGACTTTGTTTCTGTGGCTTTATATGAAATTGATTCTATGTATTCTGATTCTTTAATTTTTAACAAAGACCCAAATTATATTACCAATACACTAGATAGTACAACCAATTTTAAAATTGAAAATATAAAAGCCGGTAAATACATGCTGCGTGCTTTGAAAGATAAAAATGGTGATAATAAATTTCAGCAAAAAAATGAAAAAATAGCATTTTACGAATCACCAATTACACTACCTCAAGACACATCTAAAACTTTTGAGCTTGAACTGTTTGCCGAAAAACCAAATTACAGAGCCTCTAAACCAAATTTAGTAGCAGGAGAGAAAATTATTTTTGGTTACGAAGGCGATTATAAAAATACTAAAATAGAATTACTTTCTAAAGTAACAGATAGCTTTAAAGGTCGATATTATAAAGACAAAAGAACCGATTCGCTTCTATACTATTATAACCCAAAATTAAAAGTAGATTCTCTTATATTTAAAGTTACCAATCTTAAGGCAATCGATACATTTACAGTAAGGATTAAAGATAAAGAGAGAGATTCTTTAATTGTAAAAGGTAATCCAAAAGGTAATATTGGTATAGAAAAAGACTTTTTTGTGACCTCAAATATTCCTTTTGAAAGTATAGACGAAAGTAAAATTACCATTCGCGATAAAGATTCTGCTTTAGTAGATTTTAAAACCGAATATGATAGCCTAAAAAACAGCTACACCATTAAATTTAATAAAACAGAAGACAATAAATATAAAATAATAATGCTTCCAAATGCATTAATAGATTTATTTAAAAACTCAAACGACACAATTAATTACAACCTTAAAACACGAACGGAATACCAATATTTCGATGCTAGAATTACACTAGAAAATGCAAAATATCCTATAATTGTTCAGCTTACAGATTCTAAATTCGAAGTTGTTGCAGAGCAATACATTGAAAAATCACAACCTATAGATTTTAGATATCTCGATCCTAAAAAGTTCTATTTACGTGTTATTTACGATACTAATAAAAACGGAATTTATGATACTGGTAATTATCTAAAAGGCATCCAACCAGAACGCGTAAGTTATTATCCAGATGTAATTGAAGCAGTGGCAGGATTCGAAGAAAAAATAAGGTTTAAACTTTTAGATTAAAAGTATCCTTATCGTTTAAAAACCCTAAGTGCCTTCGGTTTTTTTTGATGTGAGATTTGTTCAATATCACTATTTCTGTTATTTCTTTGTTGCTATTTTCGGTATTTAATTTTTTGCCTAAAACGTTGTAAACAGCAGAATGTCCAGGATACTCGTAATTATTGCCATCTAATCCTACCCTATTTACACCAATACAATAACTCATGTTTTCAATAGCTCTAGCTTTAAGTAAAGCATCCCATGCTGCTACACGCGCTTTTGGCCAATTAGCTACGTAAAGCAACACATCGTAATGGTCAACATTTCTTGCCCAAACTGGAAAACGAAGATCGTAGCATATTTGCGGACAAATTTTCCAACCTTTATATTCTATAATAACTTTTTTGGTTCCCGATGTAAATACTTTATCTTCTCCTGCCAGCGAAAAACTATGCCTTTTATTATATTGTATTATTTCTCCATCAGGTGTTACAAAAAGTAATCTATTATAATATTTTAAATTTTCTAATACTACGATACTTCCTACTATTGCCGTTTGTTTTTGTTGTGCTAAATCTAGCATCCAAGCCACCGTTTTGCCTTGCATGGTTTCTGCAACAGCTTTAGCATTCATAGTAAACCCAGTTGTAAACAATTCTGGTAGTACAATAACATCAATACCTCCAGGTAAATCTTGGATTTTATCTTCAATATTAATTCTATTTTGAACTGGGTTCTCCCAAATTAAATGTAGTTGTATAATGGCTATTTTTAATTCTTCTTTCATTCTGGTAATTACTTAAATGTTTGTTGTAGATAACTTTTTACTTTCCTTTTAATATGTATAACACTATACTCTTATTCGTTGTAAACAACATGTGTATTATGAGCAACTATGTTTCAATTTATAAATAATAGAATTTGTAATTCTGTATATTTTATAGTCTAAATTCTTACAGGTACTAATAAAAAATTTTAATTAAAATATTTAGCTCTAAGATACTTATTTAGAGGCTATTTAAAATAGCAGCAGCTTGTTTAATTGTAGTGTCCGTTTTGGCAAAACAAAATCGTAAAACCTTATCATCTTTATTATTATCGTTAAAAACCGATAGAGGTATTGACGCTATACCGTACTTTATGGTTAATTGTTTAGCAAACGTAACATCATATTCTTGTGTGATTTTAGAAAAATCTAAAACTTGAAAATAGGTGCCTTTTGCGGGTACAAATTTGAAGTTAGATTCCTTAATGAGGCTTAAAAATAAATCTCTTTTTGCTTGATAAAATGTCGATATTTCTAAATAATGTTTGGCATCTTTTAAATACGTTGCTAATGCTTTTTGTATTGGATGGTTAACACTAAATACATTAAATTGATGAATTTTTCTAAATTCTTCCATTAATTCTTTTGGAGCACAACAATAACCAACTTTCCAGCCTGTATTATGAAACGTTTTTCCAAAGGAGGCGGTAATAAAGCTTCGCGATTTTAAATCTGAAAACTTACAAATGCTTTGGTGTTTTAAGCCATCAAAAATAATATGCTCATAAACTTCATCGCTTAAAACAATACAATTTGTATTTTCCGTTAGTTTTTGCAGTGCTAGCATATCTGCTTCAGAAAAAACAGACCCACTTGGATTTTGTGGTGTATTGATAATAATCATTCGTGTTTTGTTTGAAACACGTGTTTTCACCGCTTCCCAATTTATTTTATAATATGGTGCATCTAACGCAATGGAAATAACTTTGCCACCATTAGCCTTTATTGCAGGTTCGTAGCAATCGTAAGCTGGACGAAAGATTATCACTTCGTCTTTTTGCCTAATAAAGGCAGAGATAATAGTAAAAATAGCTTGCGTTGCTCCTGCTGTTATAGTAATTTCAGATTCTGGATTGTAACTAGAGTCATATAACAAATTTATTTTGTT
>Ga0209828_1000562_pt1 | contig 35110 bp, 29 predicted proteins | sample MaitaG_FD_187429 | JGI IMG/M metagenome (GOLD analysis project Ga0209828, IMG submission 187429) | Marine algal microbial communities from Maine, USA - Maine_Asex2 metaG (SPAdes) (version 2) | ecosystem: Host-associated > Algae > Red algae > Unclassified | place: Maine, USA | collected 2015-01-05
TCCAAATAAAAATCCCTCGATAAACATAAGCTCACAGAATTCTGTGATATTCTATTTTAACCGTTTCCTGTGAGCCATAGAGCTTTAAATCTAATCATCTTTATTGTACACTATTTATAAAAAAAGAATAAGATGAAAACTTCCTTAATCATATTCCTCTCAAACCTATCCACTCTCTGTCTATCACAAATAAATGAATGATGGTTCACTATGGTCATCTTATACATCTAGTGGTGGCACATCAAATCCATGATCTCTTGTTAATAGATTGATTCTATTTATTAATTTTAATGAAATGAAACCTTCCAAATGATAAAACTCCTCATTGCAGACGATCACCAAGTACTCATCGAAGGACTCGTCGAACTTCTCAATGGTTTCAATCATATTACTGTGAATCAATCAGCTAATAACGGTCAGGAAGTATTGGAGATACTAAAGGAGCATATTATAGATGTCATCTTATTAGACATCAATATGCCAGTGATGAATGGTCTAGATGCCTGCAAAAAAATCAAACAAAAATATCCAGATACCAAAGTATTAGCCATGTCATCTTTAGATAAAGGCAGCTTCATCCAGCAAATGCTCAAAAATGGAGCATCCGGCTACTTACTGAAAAATACCAGCCAGGACGAATTAATCACTGCAATCGAAACAGTCTATAGAGGTGAGACATTTATCAATGAACAAACGAATAAAATCTTACTGAATAGTATAATGAATCAAAAGCCGAATGAGGCTTTTATACCGACACTAACCAGAAGAGAAAAAGAAGTACTAGATTTAATTGCCAAAGAAATGACAACATCGGAAATGTCTGAAGAGCTGCATATTAGCCTAAACACCATAGAAACACACCGTCGTAATTTGATTCAAAAATTCAATGTTAGAAATTCTGTTGGCTTAGTCAGAGAAGCTATGCTGAAGGGGATTATTGATTAGTCTGTTTCTATAGTGACATATTGAACATTCAAGTTTGCTGTCCGCTTACTCAGAGGCGGGACGCCTGCAAGAATACCTCTAAATCCTTAAAATCCTCTAATCCTAAAATCCTGATTCGCCCTATTTACTTTTCCATAAACAGTGGCACTCGCCGATGCTTTGTTTTCTGTTCATAAGCATATGCGATCTCAATCAGAATGGATTCGCTCCAAGCTCGCCCGTAGATAGAAATCCCAACTGGTAAGTCATCGATAAAACCCATTGGAACGGTAATATTCGGATAGCCAGAAATTGCAGCAGGAGATGAACTTCCTAATGAAAAATTATCTCCATTTGTCAGGTCTGTTTTCCACGCCGGTGATCCAGCAGGTGAGATAATCGCATCTAGTTGATGTTTATCCATGACCAAGTCTATTCCATTTTCGCGACTCGCAGCATGCATTGTCTTTAATGCTTTTAGATATTCTTTACTCTCCAAACTTCCTTTAGCTAGTGCCTGCTCCAAGTATGTCTGATCATAAAAACTCAATTCGATATCATCCTTTGTATTAAAGGCGATTAACTCCTCTAGATTTTTAATCTTTGCATTTGGGCCGAGAGATGTAAAGTACTTTTCCAAGCCGTCCTTATATTCATATAACATCACATTGAATGAATTTGATCTGGCTTCAGATTCTATCACCTGATCTAATTCTATAATCGTGGCACCAGCATGTTCCATGTCGCTGATTGCGCGCATAAATTGTTTGTCTACTCTAGGATGTCTGCCTTTAGCTGAGTGATGGACTCCAATTCTTTTTCCTTGTAAACCTTGAGGATTCAGAAATGTGGCATAATCTATACCATGTTTACCTGAAGCCTCTCTCGTTTTCTGATCCTTGGAATCAACTCCCGTAATCACTGACAAACAGATGGCAGCATCTCGTACAGTTCTTGCCATAGGACCTGCCGTATCTTGTGAATATGAAATCGGAATAATTCCATCCCGACTGACCAAACCTACAGTTGGCTTAATGCCAACTATACCACAGGTCTGAGAAGGGCAAACGATCGATCCATTTGTCTCGGTCCCAATTGCTATAGTACATAAGTTTGCAGAGACTGCTGCTGCTGATCCAGCGCTTGATCCACAAGTATTACGGTCAAGCTTGTATGGATTTTTGGTCAGACCACCTAGTCCACTCCACCCGCTTGTCGAAGGCTCTCCTCTGAAATTCGCCCATTCACTTAAGTTCGCTTTAGCGAGAATAATCGCACCCGACTTTCTTAAAGCGTCGGTTATCCATGCATCATCAAGGGGGAGAGAGCCAGCCAGCGCCTTAGAACCTGCAGTTGTAAACATTTCTTTTGTGTCAATATTATCCTTCAATACTACAGGAATCCCATGCATAGGACCTCGAGATTTCCCTTGACGCAATTCTACATCCAATTCTTTTGCTGTGTCCATCGCATCAAAGTTGATTTGAATAATGGAATTTAGGCTGACACCATGTTTATCGATAGCTTCTATTCTGTCAATATATATCCTGACCAAATCAACAATTAATATCTGACGCTTAGCTAACATTTCTTGTATGTCTTGAATAGTGATTTCAAGAATATCGATTTCTCCTTCCATATGGATGATCCCTTTTGGCGGACAGGCACATAGAAATGGGAACTGAAGTCCTAATAAAGTAAGCTTTGATTTGCTTAAAAACTGCCTTCTTAACATCAATTGAGATTTACTTAAGAATAATGTAATCTTAATTTAATGATTTGTAGTGAGAATGTAGTTTGATTATGATTTTAGCTTCTATATATTTGTATCGTAAAGAATGAGTAGCATATCATTCTAGCCTTAACACAACATCCACCACCCTTTTACATTTGACAAGGAAATAAGCAATTCAATTTGTTTTAAAATGGAGTCGACAAACTCCATTCTATTAGGTAGTCTATAAAACCTTAATGACATTATTTAATCTGACTACCTAAAACAATGAGAAGTGTGCGTCCCGAGCAATCAATAGATATCTGTGATTTATGATAAATGACGCCCACAGAAGGTTGAAGCTGGCTCAATGGAGTTGGCTTCACTTTCTCATACAAACAACAAATATAATACTTCGATGTTCGAAGCCGAATTTGATATTTAATCTCTGACAAGATGAGTCGTCGACGTTAGAATGTGTCTCCTATCATATTCTATCTGAGACTCATAAGCGATTACAAGAGTTATTGACGCTCACAGATTTCTTAGAGGTGACCTTTTAAGTAAGGTCCCTCTTTTTTTATGAAAATGCAATGCATACACCTTACAAGCAGGGCGCCGATTTTCGGTGTCCTTTTTTTATTTATAATGTAAATGTTGCAGACACAAAAATAGATCTCGGCAATATCGGAAAGACGACAAATGATGCATCTGGGTTATTTTCAATAAACTCTGTAGTCGCAGCATTTGCACTACTTCCAAATTCATTGGGTCCAAAGAAATTCATCAATCCTGATGAGTTTAAGATATTTCTCCCTTCTATGCTAAGTATTATTCTTTTAGAAATATTCGTTTGTAACCGGCTATTGAAGCTATTGTATGGGTGCAATACAAAAGAATTTTCAGAATTTCCAAATCGCTCTCCCATATGTTGCCATTCTACTGATGCTTTAATCCCTTTAATTGAAAATTCTCCAGAAATTCGACTCATAACTTTTGGGGTGTGAGCTTGTTCATTTCCAGAAAAATCAAGAATGGTATCATCATCTGTTATTGCAGAACCATTGGCATTATAGACAGTCAAGGTATTTGCTTTTGACTGCTGGAATGTTTGGTTTCCTCTTAGTGTGAAAAACGTTGAAACTAATATTGACCATTCTAACTCGAGTCCAGAAGTTCTCGAATCATTCAATTGAACTGGTGCATAGAATATTTCATTTGTTTGCTGATCAAATAGAAAATCTGACACTGCTATATTTGTTAGTTCGCTAGAGAAAGCTGTTACAGATAAGCCAACTTTTTCAGACCGTAATCGATAGGTCGCTTCTAGTTGATTAATTCCTTGTACTTCTCCGTTGTCTTCTAAAGGTAAGCCAGAAAAATTTTGAATATAGGTACTTAATTCAGGTGCCTTATTTGACTGTGTATATCTAAAAAACAACTCTTGATTATCATTCAGCGAATATCCTAATGCTCCTGAAAAAGAAAAGTAATCATAGTTAAAATCAATAGACTGCTGCAATCCACTTGCCGCTATTTGTCCATTGTCATAATCTGTCACTGCAAGGCCATCAAGCCCACCTTCAAGACTAATTGGTGCCGGCACATCCAAATCGCCTTGATGATTTATATTCTCATAACGCGCACCAATGTCAAGACTTAATTTATCAGTCAATTGCACATTATCGTTAATATAAAATGCTAATTGCTTCACGTCAAATTCTCCACTCTCAAAAAACAATCCGCCCAAATTACTCAATCCATTACGATCAGAAAGTTGTAGAGTATTTCCATCAAAATCTGTAAGTGTGGCACTTAATAATCTTGGTTCTGGTTCAAACGTTGCATAAGCATAACTCGCATTTGTAAAATAATCCAGATTCGAATAGGAGCTAAATAGACCAACATCAATATCGTGTTTTCCAATAATTTTTGAGACACCTGCTTGGACCATAAGCTCATGCAAATGATCATCTTTTTTCCACGGCGCAATACCCATTAATGCATCATTAGGCAAACTACCTTGCAAATATTCAAAAGAAGGCGCTTGTCCTTGAAATGCAGCAAGAGCCCCTACATTATTTACCGTAGCCAATAATTCTCCTGATTCTATATCTTGGAATGACACAGCACCAAAAGGAAACTGACCTCCACTTAAGAAGTAAGGCAGAAAACTTTCCAAACCTAAAGGCTGATTCGCAAATGAGGTATTCCAGTCTATGTTTTTGTACGCGTACTTTGCATTGATATCTAAATTCCAGCCATTAAAGCCAACATTTAGTTTTGGCTGAATAGCGATATCTTTCACATGTATCCCATTAGAAGATCTAAAATCATATCCTGATGGACCAGGAATATTGCTATTAAAGCGAGGAAGCATCAGTGCGGTATAATTAAAATCTTGACCAAATGCGGCTTCAGGATTTTGCCAGTTTGTAGCAGACATTCCTGTATGACGATTGACATGATCATTTAGATATTTAATCGTTGTTGAAAATACACCACGTCCAAAGTTATGCTGGAGTTTAGCTTTTAATTGGCCGCCACGATTCCATGAATAGTCTACATTCCTATGCCCTTCGTCGTGCCGATACAAACCACTTAACGCGAGACCCCAATTATTTGGCAATGGAATCGTCACTACACCATCTACTCTATAATACGGATTACTATCCCCTACCTGACCGTAAGTTGCTTTCAAAGTATTTTGCACTGAAGTCGCATTTCCAGAAATAAAATTAAATGAACCACCTGGAGCATTCTGAAATAATATTCCAGATTTTCCTCCGCGCATCGCTTCTAATCTTTCAGTCATCAGATCACTTCTTTGGAAAAAATCTGGTGTAAAGTAATTATATTGTATGGCTGTCATCGGGAGTCCATCTTCCTGTAAAGATTGGTAAAACCAGCCTATGTCATCTTCTGCAGATGCTGAGATTCCTCGTGTATATACTCGACTATACACCTCTCCGAGAGAGCCATCAATAAACACTCCTGGCACTTCATTGATCAAACTTGCGATACCAGTTAATGACTTCTCCAATGGCTTGGAAATTAGACTAACTGCATTCTTTGATCGCAACAAATTTTGTTTTGTATGATAATCAGAAATCACAATGCTTTCTAAGAGTAATGGGTCTTGTTCCATCTGTATCTCAAATGGAATCTGCGAACTAGACACCACTTGATCCTTATAACCAAAAGATGAAATCTGTAGATCAACAGGAAAATCAAAAACAGTCAAACTAAATTCTCCTTTTGAGTTCGTTACTGTTGTTGTTTGAGTTGATAAATCGGTGATACTCGCAAATTGTAGCGGTGTTCGTCCATCATTTTCAAAAATAGAGCCTTCAAAAGTAATTTGGCTATACAATGATGATGAAAAGACAAAGCAGATACTCATTATAAAAAACTGACTTAATTTCATTTATATAATAATTTTCAACAACTTCTTTAATTTAATACACTAAGAGTCTGCAAAATAATCACTTATTTCACATCACAATCATAAATGTATCAGTCGGATGCCAAAACAATATGTCCATACTGAAATAGAAGGTCAAAAGGTAAAGCTCAGTAACTTGGACAAAGTCATTTATCCAGAAGCAAAAGTAACAAAAGCTGAAATTATCCAATACTATTTAGCCAATGCACAACATATTTTGCCGCATTTGGTAGATCGACCATTGACCGTTATTCGATTCCCTGATGGTATTGACAAACAAAGCTTTTATTCGAAAGATAAACCAGCTTGGACGCCTGACTGGGTAAATAGTGCTTTGATACAACATGATCAGAAAAAGATCAATTATGTGATCTGTGACGATGCAGCTAGCCTTTGTTGGTTGGCAAATCTCGCTTGTCTAGAACTACATCCCATTCAATATCAGATGAAACAGCAGCCAAATCCTGATCATTTCATATTTGACTTGGATCCTGATGAAGCACTCGGATTTGATATTGTGAAAAAGGCTGCACTCAGATTAAAGCCATTTTTAGAAAATTATGGATATACTCCTTTTATTAAGACCTCTGGTGGAAAAGGGCTTCATATTTATGTGCCGATAGATCCAAAATGGCCTTTTGAAACTTTGACAGCCACAGTCAAAAGTCTAGCAGGTTTGTTTGTCTCCAATTACAATGATGAATATACCTTGCAGATCCCAAAGGCAAAACGAAAAGGAAAAGTCCTCATTGATATATATAGAAATCATTTATCAAATACTTGTGTCGCCCCTTTTAGTTTACGAGGAAAAACTGGCGCTCCAGTTTCTTTACCAATTCATTGGGATCATGTAGATGGATTAGAAAAGTCTGCAGATTATAATATTCATAATTATAAAGAGTATTTAGATGAGCATGGGAATGCATGGAAAAATTGGCGATCAAAACAAGCAGGTCTACATGACCAGAAAATAAAAAAGAAGATTGCCAATGCCGACACGACAAAATTAAAAGACTATCTATCAAAGCGAGACTTTACAAATACACCAGAGCCAATACCTGAAGTCCCTATAGGCGATAACAAAAGCTATTGTATCCAACTTCATGATGCCAGTAACTTACATTATGATTTGAGATTGGAGGACAAAGGGGTCTTGCTTTCTTGGGCAGTCCCAAAATGCCTACCGACCCAAAATGGCGTTAAAAGAATGGCGATTAGAACTGAAGACCACCCAATCAAGTACTTGGATTTTGAAGGCATCATTCCCAAAGGACAATATGGAGCCGGTCGAATGTGGGTCGTAGAAAAAGGAACAATTGACTGGAAGGAAAAATCTGAAAAGAAATATAAGTTTGTATTGAGTAGCAGAAAAGATATAGAGTATCACATTTTCCGAACCCGAGCTAATCAATGGTTATTGGAAGCAAAAACTAATAGATCAATTCCCGAGATTCCAAAACCAATGTTGGCTGAAGCTGCTAAAAAAATACCAAAACCGATACAATATACATATGAAGTAAAGTGGGATGGCATCAGAGTATTTATTTTGCTTCAAAATGATACCATCAAAATCATTAGTCGGAGTGGTAGAGACATCACCAAACAATTTCCGGAGTTATGGGACACATCACGGTTTAAAGCAGAGCAAGGATTATTTGATGGAGAAATCGTGGTATTGAATCCGCAAGGTGTACCGATCTTTGCTGATGTCATCAGTCGAATGCATACTGCGGGCGACATGTCTATCGAGAGAGCAAGTAAATCAAAACCCGTCGTTTGTTATTTATTTGACATGGTTCAACTAGATGGCAAAGAGATCTATAAAGAAACTAACTTCAGACGTCGACAGTGGCTTGATTGTATTTTGAAAAGTGGAGAGTCATACCGTTTTAGTCAAGACTTTCCAGATGGCGAAGCCTTGTTTAAGGCAATCGAAGCTCAGAGTATGGAAGGTATCATGGCAAAAGAAAAAGATGCGCCATATCTGCCAGGTGCTCGGTGTCGACACTGGTTAAAAGTCAAATGTAGATACAATGAAGAGTGTTATATCATTGGCTATACAGCCGGTAAAGGTGATAGAGTCGAGGTATTTGGCGCATTACATCTTGCCATAATAACTAAGGATAGTATTCAATATAAGGGAAAGGTCGGCACTGGTTTTGACATGGCAACATTAAAAAAATACTTTGCCCTTTTTTCAGCAGTGAATAAAACTGTGAAGCCAATCACTGATACCATTGAAGAAGAAAGTCGAACCGTCTGGATTGAGCCTATCTATAGATGCGAAATACAATATGCTTCACTTACACCAAACGGAACATATAGAGAACCTGTATTTGTGAAATTAATTGATGGTTGAGGAGAGAATAAATGTTTAGTTTTGAATGTTTGTGCTCTCACTGAGATTTAATAAATCTATGGTATTCTTTTATGTTTTTTCTGTGGTTAAAAAATAAAAGGGAAAAGTTTATGTGTTTTATTTATTTGGTAAATTGAAAATGAAAAATCATTAAATATTAAATTGTAATTATCTTTTATGTCTTATATGGTTCAAAACGTATGTGCCCTTTGTGTTTTCTTAGTCTTGATTTTCTCTTGTAAGCCCACCAGCTCAACAAATCCAGAGATAAGTCCTACTGAGGGTATAGATGTTGTGATTGTTGGTATGTTAAAGGCGCTGGAAGAAGATCCGAAAAATGCTACAATTTGGTTTCAGAAAGCAAATTATTTATATGAGCGCAATCAGTATGATCAAGCATTAAAGGATATAGACTCTGCCATCAAAATAGATCCGAAAAATATAGAATTCAAACACTTGAAAGCTGATATTCAACTTGATTATTACCAATCACGCGAAGCATTAACAACATTACAAGACATCCTAAAAACAGAGCCAAATAGAATCCCGACTCTTCTTAAACTTTCAGAGTTTCAACACATTTTAAAAGACTATCAATCTTCTATTTCTACAGTTAACGAGATTATTCGCTTACAATCGTTTAATGCTGAGGCATTTTTTATGCTAGGCATGAATTTTAGAGAGATAGGTGAATTGGACAAAGCAAGGTCTAGTTTTCAACGAGCAGTAGAGCTTGATGCTGACCTTACGGATGCCTGGATCATACTTGGCAACATCTACGAAGCAGACAAAAACCCTATCGCTAAAGAATATTATGACAATGCGATTCGCTCAAATTCTGAGAGCATTGAGGCATTGCATTCTAAAGCATTCTATTTACAAAACAACCAAGATGTTTTAGGTGCAATCCAATTATATCGACAGATCAATTCTTTAAATCCGCAATATGAAGATGCATATTTAAATACAGGCATTTTATATTTAAGTATTGATTCTCTTTTACAAGCGAAGGAACATTTTAAGATTTTGAGTCAAATCAATCCTGCTAATCCTTTTGCATTTTATTACCATGGATTAACTGAAGAATATCTTGGCAATACCGAAAGCGCTCAAAGAATGTATGAAACTGCCATTCGTCTTAAACCAGATTATGGCAAAGCGAAAGAAGCATTAACATTATTACAAAAATCATAAAAGAGTCTTCTTATATTTAAGCATTGAAACCCAAAGAAGTCATACAAGATTTATTAGATGCAGGCCATTCAACAGTCCTTCGTGATGAAATAGTCGATTACGTCGGCAAGTCTGCTCCAAGAATGAAAGCCCTCATGTACTTCTTTTTTCATGATGAATGGATATATAATCAACGCGCTTCTTGGGCCGTGATGCATGTGACCATAAAACAGCCACAACTTACTGAGCCATATTATGAACGATTGATAGAAAATTTAAATGAACCTAAGCATGATGCAGTTGTGAGAAACACGCTCCGCATATTTCAAGATAACGCCATTCCAGAATCAATAGAAGGTGAACTGATGGATAAATGTTTCGACTATTTAATAGACACTAAAGCTGCCAATGCTGTTCGTGTTTTTTCGATAACAGTGTTGTTAAAAATTGTCCAAAAATATCCTGAGCTCGCATTCGAATTACGAGAAACATTAGAAGATCAACTGACCTATGAAGTGAGTGCAGCTTTTAAAAGTAGAGGACAGAAAACATTAAAGGTATTAAAGTCGCTGGCTCTTGACTAATCTTAATTACGACTATATCATTGTCGGTGCAGGTGCTGCAGGATTACAATTGGCTCTAGTCATGAATCAAGATCCATTTTTTGCAAAGCATAACATTCTCATTTTAGAAAAACAAGACAAACAAGTCAATGATAAGCGCTGGTCGTTTTGGGAAAAAGGTACTGGTCAGTGGGATGATTTAGTGTATAAGTCATGGTCTACATCTAGATTCTATGGTCCTTTAAATAAAGAATTATTTTTTGATTTAAATCCATATGCATACAAGTCATTACAAAGTATCGACTTCTATACATTTGCTCAAAAGGAAATTTCAAAATCAAAAAACATGTCTTGGCTTACTGGAGATGTGTCACAAATAATACAAAAAGATGGAAGTGTTGTCGTCAGCACCTCAGAAAAAGAATACAGCTGTTCACATTGTTTTGACAGTCGGATCACATTAGACTGGAATAAGGAGAAGAAAAAGCATGTCACCTTGTGGCAACATTTTAAAGGATGGACGATTGAATTTGAAAATGAGACTTTCAATCCAAATGAATTTGTAATGATGGACTTTAGGCACCGTCATCATGATAGTACAAGTTTTATTTATGTCCTACCAATTAATAAAAGTCAAGCTCTTATCGAATTTACATTATTCACAAAAGACGTTTTTAAATCCAGTGAAGAGTACGACCCCTACTTGAAAAATTATATTTCAAAATATATCAGTTCCGACCATTATTCTATTATTGATATTGAAGAGGGTCGGATACCAATGACAAATTTTCCATTTCACAAAGACAACCAAAAAAACATTACAAAAATAGGTACTGCTGGCTCTTGGGTCAGACCATCTACTGGATACTCCTTTAAGTATATAGAAAAATATGTTTCTCAAATCATTCAAAACATTAAATCAAATAAAAGGATCGACCATCACTTATTAAGTCGAAAAACAAGATGGTTGGATTCTGTTTTATTAGAAGTATTGCATAATGAAAACCACTTGGGACCATCCATTTTCGAAAGTCAATATTCTAAAAATTCAATGGAGCAAATATTTAAATTTTTGGATGGCGAGACGAGCATAGTTGAAGATATTAAGATGATTTCTAAATTCGAAAAATTGCCTTTTTTGAAAGGAGCGCTTAGGCACTTGTTCCGTTAATTAAAATACTAGTCTTTCACAAAGCACATGGCACTAAAGTACCTTAGAAGGAGTATTTAATCCTAGTGAATGAATCCACTTGTAAATGGCATTGTAATTTGAAATTCACACACCAGAATAAATTCGTGAAATAAGCACCCTTTTTTCCTTACTTTTGCGTTATATGAGCAATATGAAATTATTCACCATATCACTGCTTCTAGCTGTATTCAGTATCAACGCAGTATACGCGCAAGGAGTCCGCGTTACAGAACATGATGGCATCCAAACTCTTTTGTCCAGCTATGTTCAACATCACAAGCAAAATGATGTGATCAATGGATATCGTGTACAGATCATTACGACTGATGATCGGCGCAAAATGGAGAATGCCTTATATAAATTCAGAAATCTTTATCCGGAGATTAACTCAGATTGGGAACATAAAGTACCCTATTATGTCGTGAAAGTCGGAGCTTTTAAGGAAAAATTGGATTATCAAGGGTTTTTACTCGAAATAAAGAAAGACTTCCATTCAGCAGTACCTGTGCAAGCTGACATTAGAGAAGAAGAGCTTTTGGTAGATTAGCAGCATGTCTTCTTCACGGAAATCAAATAGTTCTAATTTTGATTGGATAAGCTTTTCCTTATACTTTAGCTTAGTCGTGATCGGTATATTGATGCTGTACGCGACGGACTATAAAGAAGGTGCCGATTTACTAGACTTCACAAGATCATTTCAAAGACAATTGGTTTGGGTAGGTATTTCAATAACAGTTTTCTTATTGGCATTAATTGTTGATTGGAAAGTATGGTCTACATTTGCGTATCCCATATTTGGTATATCCATTTTTCTCCTTCTCTTTGTACTGATTTTTGGTTCAGAGATTAAGGGTGCCAAGGCTTGGATTATTATGTTTGGACTTAGTTTTCAGCCTTCAGAATTTGCCAAGTTTGCAACCTGCTTAGCCTTATCTAGTTTTATCAGTTCCAGCAGATTTAGCTTTTCCGATTTGAAATCGAATGTGACATTATTTGGACTGATCGCACTCCCAGCATTACTCATCATGATGCAGCCAGATGCAGGTTCAGCGATTGTATTTGGGTCATTCTTCGTGATGTTTTTTCGCTCTGGCTTAACACCCGCCATTTATATTTTAGGACTTTCATTTATACTTGTCTTCATTTTTTCACTGATCTATTCTCCGGATGTGGTGATGCTTGCATTATTTATTGCGGGCTTATTTTTTTATGTTTATCAGATAGACAATCGTCTGGTCTGGTTTCTTGCGGTTGCGATTGTAAGTCTTGCAGCGGGCACCTTGTTTTTCCAAGGGTTTCGCTTACCGGCACTTCTAGGCCTAGTGGCTTTGCTGACAATCTTCATGATATATCTTGTCCAAAAGCGGAAATCTAATTATTCGATCATGCTGTTTAGTAGCATCATCATATTATCAGTTTTTTCTTTTGTGTCGAATTATGCTTTTCACGAATTTTTAGCGCCTCACCAAAAAGATAGAATTAATGTTTGGTTACAACCAGCTAAAACTGATCCGCACGGTTCCCGATATAATTTAATTCAGTCGCAGGCAGCAATCGGATCAGGAGGTTTACAAGGCAAAGGTTTTTTAAATGGAACAATGACAAAACTCAATTACGTGCCTGAGCAATCGACTGATTTTATTTTCAGCACGATAGGAGAAGAGCAGGGATTTATTGGTAGCATTGGGATTGTTATTTTATTTACAATACTACTGATACGCATGACAATTATTGCTGAGCGGAGTCGAAACAAATTTATTCTTAATTATGCATATGGTTTTGCTGGGATTTTATTTTTTCATTATTTTATCAATATTGGGATGACAATGGGCTTGATGCCAATTGTTGGAATCCCTCTACCATTTATCAGTAAGGGTGGTTCGTCATTACTCATGTTTTCATTGATGATGGGCGTACTTCTCAAAATGGATATGGACAGATTATCAAGGTTATGACATTTGACTTAGTAGAGACGGATAGTGATTCGAGTGCACGGGCTGGATTATTGGAGACAGACCACGGTGTTATTGAGACACCTATTTTTATGCCCGTTGGTACATTAGGAACTGTAAAAGCACTCCACCAGCAAGAACTAAAAGATATTGTCAAAGCACAAATCATTTTAGGAAATACCTATCACTTGTATTTGCGTCCAGGCATGGACATTATCACCAAAGCTGGTGGTCTGCATTCGTTTATAAACTGGGATCGACCATTGCTTACGGATAGTGGAGGATATCAGGTATATTCACTCAGTACTCAAAGAAAAATAAAAGAAGAAGGAGCTGAGTTCAAATCTCATATCGATGGGTCTAAACACATGTTTACACCAGAAATCACAGTTGATATTCAGAGAAAAATTGGTGCAGATATCATCATGGCTTTTGATGAATGTACACCTTATCCATGTGATTATAATTATGCTAAGAAATCACTAGCCATGACACACAGATGGTTGGATCGAGGAATAAAAGCATTCGAAGATACTCAGCCGTTGTATGGTCATCACCAAAGTTTTGCCCCAATTGTACAAGGCAGTACCTTCAAAGATCTGCGTGTTGAATCTGCAAAATATATCGCCGATGCTGATGCTGAAATAAATGCAATCGGTGGCCTATCGGTAGGAGAGCCTGCTCCAGAAATGTACGAGATGAGCGGTTTAGTCTGCGAATATTTACCCTTAGAAAAGCCACGCTATTTAATGGGTGTCGGCACGCCTGCAAATTTGCTAGAAAATATTGCTTTAGGTATTGATATGTTTGACTGTGTACTCCCTACCCGAAATGCAAGACATGGCACGCTATATACTAAACACGGCATCATGAATATCAAGAATGCAAAATGGAAAGATAACTTTTCTGCGATTGATGATAACATAGACTGTCCGACGAGCAACAACCATTCGAAAGCATATTTAAGGCATTTGTTCGCGACACGAGAATCACTTGGCGCTCAAATTGCCAGTATTCAAAATTTGACTTTTTACTTATGGTTAGTTAATGAAGCAAGACGTCGAATCATCAGTGGAGATTTCTTTGCATGGAAGACTTCTATGGTAAAGCAGATTTCTAATCGTTTGTAATCGATTTTCCTTTGATGAGAGGGCAAGAGCCCTTCATCTCAAGTGTTACTTCGAATACTGTCCTATTTTACAATTGACAAACATCATATGTTAATAGAATGACTTATGTATAAAATATTTTATCATATTTATTTGGAAAGACGTAGAAATTCGACATTGGCTCTCGCCCTCTTTACCCTAATCACTACAAGTCTAACTGTTCACAAATAAACTGTGCACTCCGAATAGCACCCTCCATATATCCTGGGAATTGTTCACTCGTTTCCGAACCTGCGATGTACAATCGATTTTCTAAATATCCTTTTCGAAATATTTGATGTCCATTATTTTGATGAGGTAAAATATGGCTTTGATATGGCCTAGATGTATGTGTCTCTAAGGTCCATACTTTCTCATGATAACTTTTATAAGATCTGACTTGATCTCCAAAATATTTCTGCAGTTGAGTTAAGACGCGTTCTAATCTCTCCTCTTTTGTTATAGAATAGTAACTGCCATTTAAAAATCCTTTTAATGCATAGTGCGAATCTTCAACATTTGAGTGATCATACATTTCTGGTATTGGACCTACATTACTGAAGATGGTACCACTGAGTCTGTCTGTTCTCCAAAATGCCTGCTCGTATACCAAGGCAACTTTTATGGATTCTCCCATCCATGTGTGTGTTTGCTTTGACAAGTTGAGAAGATCTGCTGGCAAAGTTGGCTCTGTTTGAATTGTGTATTGAAATAAATATGGTGGCAATGTTGAAATGACTTTTTTGCATTTGATGGTGTGATTATTGGCTATCACTTCGGCACCATTCTCAGTCGATTTAATTGATTTGACCTCATCATGAATCAGATGGCCTTGCTTTGTCGATTCGTTCAACTTATTAATCAATGTCTCACTGCCTCCTTTAATCCGAAAACTCGGATCTTGGTTGTGAGGGAGATCGACAATCTGAGATGGAGACGTTGATATCGGCTCATAGATTGCTGTCTTGCCAAGTATTTGTTCAAAAACTCCAATGTCGAGTTCTTCTAAAAGCTTAGTAAGCTCTGTATGTTTTCTCCCTAGCCAAGTCGCACCTAGCTCTATATTTGGCTTTTCTTTTAGATTAGTGGTCAAAATGCGTCCGCCTACTCTTGATCTAGCTTCGATTAGTGTAACATCTAGATTTTTATCTTTTAAATAATAGGCAATCGCTAAACCTGTCAGGCCTGCGCCGATGATGACTATATCGCTTTGTCTTTCTATCATATTCATTTAAAAATAAAGACTACAGCTTAAACGGACGACAGCGATCATAGTTGAATTTATAAACGTTGGATTAATTAATCAGTGTGACTAATTCTATTAATGTCTTACATGATATCCTTCAATGCACTTAGTAACATATTGACATGATTTTTATCACAGCTATGCCCCATTAAACCGATCCTCCACAGTTTTCCAGCGAATGTACCAAGTCCTCCTCCGACTTCAATGTTGTACTCATTGAGGAGTCTTTTTCGGAGAGCTAATTCATCTTGACCTTCTGGTAAATACACAGAATTGAGCATCGGGAGTCGATATTCCTCATCGACCAAATAGCTAAATCCCAATTCCTGCAAACCATCTCTCAGATGTTCATGCGTTTCTTGATGTCTTGCAAATCTTGCGTCAAGGCCCTCCTCTAAAACAAGTCTATATGCTTCTCTAATACCAAATATTTGTGTGACGGGAGCTGTATGGTGGTAAGCTCTTTTGGCTCCAGACCAATAATTTTTCACTAGTGTCAAATCCAAAAACCAACTTTGCACTTTTGTTTTGCGCTCATCTAATACTTTGACTGCACGATCACTGAAGGAGACAGGAGACAATCCAGGAGGCGCACTCAAACATTTTTGAGTCCCTGAATAGATCGCATCTATTCCCCATTCATCCACACGTAGGTCAGTACCGCAATAAGATGTCACGGCATCCACGACAAAAAGAGACCCTTTGTCTCTTACCATTTTTCCTATTTCTTCTAATGGTTGGAGCACACCAGTTGATGTCTCTGCATGAACAATGGCGACTAGTTTCGGATCGCATTTTTCTAAGGCTGCTTTTACATCAGCAGGATCAATTGGTTTGCCCCATTCTTGCTCTACCTTATTGACAGTGGCTCCTGCTCTAGTTGCGATATCTGCCATTCGACCTCCAAAGACACCGTGCTGACAAATCAGAACTTCATCACCAGGTTCAATCAAATTCACTAAACATGTTTCCATACCTGCACTTCCTGGAGCAGAGACTACAAAGGTCAGCTGGTTTTCTGTTTTGAATGTTTGTTGAGCCATTCCTTTTACCTCATCCATAATTGACACAAATTCTGGGTCAAGGTGGCCAATCATTTGAGTAGATAAAGCCTTATATACACGAGGGTGCATATCACTCGGTCCTGGTCCTAATAAAATTCTTGGACTCGTATTCAATTCTGGATAACTCATATTTCTTGTTTAAAAATGTTGATTCAAATATACATTTATCATATATAATATTATTCAGGAATTTGCGGCATTAAACATCTTAATATTAAAACAAACATGAGTACAGCTGTGATAATCCTATATAATTTATGATTTTTCATGAGATACCCAATTGTAAAAGACGCTACTAATACTATTGGTATTTCAATTAATTGAGACAAACTTTGAGTTCCGTAACCCGTGGCTATTAGACCAAACCAAGATATAATTAGTAAAATTACTATTGATAAGACTTTAATTCTTTCATTATTTCTCTTGATCAAGGTCTCGAAACTCTCTATTTTTATTGAGTCTATACTTAAGATCCGCTGCCATAATAAAAGATAATGATAAGAAGAAAAACGCTCCAACTTTTAGTGATTCTAATAAGTCATTAATGAGATTAACCGTGAGGATCATGATAAAACAAATCATTGCAGTTAAAAGTAATTGCTTGTCAAATCCATCTAATTGATGATATAAAAATTGTCCTCTTACCAAGACATACAGAATGAGGCCAATAAAAATCAAAAAGCCTATGATGCCTTGTTCTACTAATACTAAAAAATAATAATTATGAATTGTAGATCTTTCAGGATTGCCACTGACATATGTTCTAAATAACGAAATGGCATATGATTTATAATTTGAATAAAAGGTACCTGGACCAAAGCCCGCAATTGGTTTGTCTTGAATCATATAATATCCAGCGACCCATCTATATGCTCTTTCCATCGTGGAAATATCTTCACCTTTTGCTGTCGCATCAATTAAGTCATCAAATTTTTGATGTGTGATCGTTTTATTATAATCTGGCGCATGGAGAATAAATTCATTATTTTTTAAAAGTGCCTGAGCGGCAAAAACAGAGGAGATGGCTGTAATTATTAGTGCCAGTTTTACTAATTTCCATTTAATAATATAAACTGATAATATGCCGACAAGAAGTGCGATCATAGCTGCTCGAGTATAGGAAAAGAAAATTGACATAACTAAAAAACCACCTAATAAAAACAATGCCCATTTCCATTTACCTGAGTAATTATTGGTATATAAAACATAGAATGGAGTCGTGACCAAAACAATACATGCATAATTTACATGATTCCTAAATATAGGATACCCACTTCGATTAATTTCCTGAAATGAAAAGCCTGTTTGGGAATGATTAAACCAGACATATCCACATGCGATAGCTAGACAAAACAAAAAATATTTTATAAAAATTAATACCTCTGCTTTTTGTCTTAAAAAATAAAAAGGCAAGCAAAAAAAGGGAACAATATACCAGGTCTTAGCTAACAAATATTTTAGAGATATTGTCGGATAAGTCGATATGAGTGTCGTAAATGTGACCCATGATATCTGTAAAATTATAAGCACAGAAATAGGATGTAAAAAATATGTCGCAGATATTTTACGAGCATTGAAAAACATAAGTAAAATACCCAAGCCTGTCAATACCATCATGAACAACTCTGTCGGCAAGTCTAATCCAAGGCCATTCGGCAAGTCCACTTCAACAGTAAACGGAAGTGCTGCCACCATTAGAATAAACAAGACTTTTAGATCATTGATTATCCAAAAAACAAATAAACATGCTGCAGGAATAATAAAAAATAAAAGCGACTGATATATACCATTTAGAGCAGTTGCTAAAAGAATAGCTGAGCCAAATAGCAAATATACAATCGTACTATTTGCAGATATGGAACTTGCTATTTTCATTCCTTTAAAAAAGACCAATCATTTTTTTGATATGTGGAAAAAAGAATAGCAAATAAAGAGGTCAAAACGAGCGATAAAAAAATTGTTCCTAAAACATATAGTGATCGTCTTGGTCGAGATTTATAAATAGCGACTTCTGGTTCTTCTACTAGGATAATACCTGCAGTAGAAGAATGATAACTCGCTAATAATTGATCTCGTCTTTCTTTATCAATAGCAATTTGCCGAGTCATTTGAATTTGTAATCTTTCTAATGTCGTGATTGGATTTAAGCCTTCATTAAATTGACTGATTCTACTATTAATTCTTGACAGTTGACTTTGGATTCCAGATTGTAAGCTACTATACAGAGATAAAGAGTCTGGATTATTTTGAATTGTACTTGATCCTAATTTTGATTTAATCATCAATTCTCTAGACTGCAAAGCTGTCTGCTGTGTCAAAAAAATCTCACTTTGATTCGTCAAATCATATATATTATATGCTTGTTTCATTTCCCGTAAGGAGTCATTAACAATCATAATTTTAGCATCACTCTCTTGTATTTTTCGGTTATACGTTTCTAATAATTTTGATTGACTATTCTTCCATTGATTACTTACAGATTGATCAACAAAATTAGAAGCAGCCGTCGTCATTTCAAATGCCTTTTCTGGACTAAAGTCCTCTATTGATAATGAAATAGCACCAAACTTTGTCTTTTCAATCGACAATAATTTTTCTAGCTTTTCTCTCAATTTATGCTGAGCATTTCTAGAATCTCTATCAATCTCATAGTGACTGTATAAATCAAAAGAGTCTATTAAAAAAGTCTTTAGTTTGTGTGAATGAGCCAGAGTTAAGAGCCTATCAATATCATTGTCATTACCAAAATAATTGACGATTCTCTCTGAATCACCAATTGGCTGTGGCTTTGCTAAATCTTGACTTGCAGCATAGAATATTGCAGACGATTTAAAGTAATTTGGAAGTAATAAGGAAATCACCATACTCAATATAGTAGCAAGTAGGACCAACGACAATATTCGCCACTTCCACTGCCAAAGTATCTTGACAAGGTCAATTAAGTTTTTATCGCCATTCGGCTGTTGTATCATATAAAACTGTGAATTGCAATAACGATACCAAATGATTTATCAGAAAAACAACTACATTCACATCTTATAATGAATTTGATTGAATCGACAGATAAAGGCTTGTATTGTGCCCAGGCAGATGTGTACATTGACCCGTGGAAACCCGTTAATCGGGCCATCATCACTCATGGTCATTCTGATCACGCGCGGACGGGTCACAAAGCTTACGTCTGCGTTAAATCATCCAAAGCCATACTGAGACATCGGCTTGGTCCAATCAAAGTTACGACCTATGATTATGGTGAACAATTTACTGTCAATGGTGTGAACTTCAGCTTTCATCCTGCTGGACATGTCATTGGTTCTGCACAAATTAGAGTAGAATATAAAGGTGAAATTTGGGTCGTGACAGGCGATTACAAATTAGTAGATGATGGCATTAGCGAAGCGTACGAACAACTACAATGTCATTCATTTATTACTGAAAGTACATTTGGTTTACCTGTATATAATTGGACAGATCAAGAAGAGGTTTATACCGATATTAACAATTGGTGGAGTGATAATGCTGAAGAAAATACTACAAGTCTTTTAACTGCTTATTCACTCGGTAAGGCACAGCGGATCTTACAGCATTTGGATGTAGACATCGGACCTATATACTGTCATGGGGCGATTTCAAATATGAATGATAAAATCGTAGAGAGTGGGATTCCTCTAAACCCCTATCATAAAGTTAAAGATGGCATAAACCCTAAAGATTTTGAAAACGCAATCGTGTTAGCGCCTCCATCATCGGTCGGATCAGCGTGGATGAAGCGATTTAAGAAATCTTCAATAGGCGTCGCTTCTGGATGGATGGCACTTCGTGGCGCAAGAAGACGACGTGGTGCAGATCGTGGTTTTGTTTTGTCTGATCATTGTGATTGGAAATCATTAAATCAAGCAGTAAAAGATACCGGAGCTGAAAACATCTACCCGACTCACGGATACACTGACATTTTTTCTCAATGGTTAAATGAACAAGGATATCACTCTAAACCAATTGAAACTGCTTTCATCGGTGAAACTCTAGATGTAGCCGCTATAGAAGAAATTAAGTCATGAAGTATTTTACAAGACTATTTTCTGCACTGGATCAAACGACTAAAACAAATGAAAAGATAAAAGCGCTTGTTGAATTTTTCAATCATGCCTCAGACAAAGATAAGGTGTGGGGGATTGCTTTATTCTCCCATCGTCGCCCACGTCGAACAGTCACAACAACACGTTTAAGAGAATGGGCAGCAGAAAAAGCTGCTATTCCACTGTGGTTATTTGAAGAGACCTATCATGTTGTCGGAGACTTAGCTGAAACAATAGCCAAAGTACTTCCAGAAAATAAAAGTCTTTCAAATGAAAAGGATTTGAGTACTTGGATTGAATATATCATGTCTTTGAAAGATGAAGATGAATCCATTAAAAAAGAAAAAATAATACATGCATGGGATTCTCTCTCGTCAGACGAAAGATTTTTATTTAATAAAATAATTACCGGAGGATTTAGAGTCGGTGTCTCTCAAAAATTAATCACTAAAGCGCTGTCCAAATATACGGGAAGAGAAGAATCAAAGATTGCACATCGCTTGATGGGAAACTGGGATCCATCAATAAAATCCTTTGAAGAATTGATCCTTAACGAGGATCCAAATGATGATTTGTCTAGGCCATATCCTTTTTATTTGGCTTACGCTTTGGATGTTGAATTAAATAAATTAGGTGAGCCTGAAGAGTGGGCTGTAGAATGGAAATGGGATGGTATAAGAGGCCAATTAATCCGTCGAGAAGGACAAGTATTCCTTTGGAGTAGAGGTGAAGAATTAGTCACTGATAAATATCCCGAAATAGACATATTAAAAGATGCTAGTTGTCCAGACTTTGTCATAGATGGAGAAATATTAGCTTTTGTAAACGGAAAACCTATGCCATTCCATACTCTCCAAAAACGCATTGGTCGAAAGACTGTCAGTAAAAAACTGCAAACCGAAGTACCAGTCATCATCATGGCATATGACCTTCTAGAATTTAATGGAGAGGACATTCGAGAGTCTATTTATTATACCAGAAGAAAAGAACTATCGGCACTCATTGATTCCTTGCCTTTATTCAAAAATATCCTTAAGCTGTCGTCACAACAAGAATTTTCGGACTGGAATGAATTGGTAGATTTACGTAAAGAATCGAGAGAAAGAAGAACAGAAGGGTTTATGCTGAAGAAGCTTGATTCTGTATATCAAACGGGAAGAAAGCGAGGCAATTGGTGGAAATGGAAAATTGATCCAATGACAATAGATGCTGTGATGATCTACGCGATGAGAGGTCATGGTCGTCGTGCCAATTTGTATACTGACTTTACCTTTGCTGTGTGGCAAGATGATAAACTCGTATCATTTGCAAAAGCATATTCAGGCTTGACAGATGTAGAATTTGGAGAGATAACTAAATTCGTTGGAAAGAACACTATAGACCGATTTGGACCAGTTAGAGCTGTCAAGCCAGAGCTAGTTTTTGAAATTGCTTTTGAAGGGATCAATGAATCCAAAAGGCATAAATCTGGTATTGCACTTAGATTTCCACGGATCAAAAGATGGCGTAAAGATAAGCAAGCTAAGGATGCTAATACATTAGATGATTTGAAGAGTTTATTGGTTACCTATTGATCACTATTTCCAGTACACACTCATTATCCATCTCATGATAAGGATGTTAACATGACAAATTCATATCGTAATGATGGCCTAGGGAAATTTAGTCTACTTATTTATAGCCTCCCTTTTACAGAGATTTAAAATTTACATGAAAGGCCTGATAGTAATCATCAATTTTACTAGATAAATCATCAATAAATAATTGCTGTGCCTTTATCGTTTCAACCATAACAAGTTTCTAGCTCTGAAGATGAGAGATTTATTAAAGCTCTAGATTTTACCGTGCTAAACAATTGGAACATTCTCAATTTAAAGTGATAGACCTAGTTAAAAAATGGCGCTAGGACAAAAACAATTCAGTCGAAAAATTAAAGCCCGCACCGGAATGTTTAGCATAGAATTTATACATGAAATCAGATTGTAAAATGCGAAACAGCTCATCAAAAAGCTCATTTACAATAATCTAGGAGATATTAGGTCTGAAGTGGGTATCCAAAGTGCATCTAATTTTTCAAAAAAAACAGCGCTTTGGAGTCAGTCCGACACAGGATTTGATATCATAACTTATTAGCTTTACTTATATAAATCATATCTTGACAGAAATCATAAATACAGATATCAAATTGAAAGCACAGGCAATTATTAAAGAGGCCACAAAAGAAGATTCAAATAAAATTGCCCAGATTTATAACCACTACCTAGGAAATGGGACGATGGACCTAGAGTCAAAATCTGGTGAATATTTCTACACATTAATTGATTCACACAATAGCAAAGAAAAGCTGTTTGTAACCGTTTATGACGACATCGTTGTTGGATACGGAATCATTAAAAAATACTCTGATAGAGAAGGGTACCGATTCACGGCAGAGACATCAATCTATTTTGATAAAAATCATATCGGTAAAGGATATGGAAAATTAATGCAAGCACATCTTCTGCAGGAAGCTGAACTTTTAGATTACAAACATCTAGTCGTCAAAATTTGGTCTAGTAATTCTGGCAGCATAAAATTTCACAAGTCATTTGGTTATACAATCGTGGGCCAACAAAATAAAATAGGTTTTGTGAATGGCGAATGGCAGGATGTTACAATTATGCAATATCTTGTAGCCTGATGATTACAGCATGGTGGAAACATAGACAAATGAGAATAGCACTTATGCGACTAGAGTCCTCTGTGCTCATTGAGAAAGACATCACAATTATAGGACCACTAAATCATTTGACTTTAGGAAAACAAATCAGCTTTGCACATAATACATATTTACACCTTGGAGGATTTGAATGGTGCGATTTTAAAGGAGCTTTGACTATTGGGGACAAGAGTGTGTTTGCACCGAATGTTGTCATTTATGCAGCTGGACCTTTTGGTGTACACATTGGCCAGCAATTTGATTGTGGACCTGGGGTAAAAATTTTTGCCAGTAAAACAAATCTAAGTAACTTTCAATCACGTGATTTCAATAAAGTTGTTATAGGAAATAGAGTTACTTTATTTGCAAATGTTGTCATCAGTCCCGGCGTAACGATAGGAGATGATGTTGTCGTGGCAGCTAACTCTGTCGTCACAGAAAACATCCCAAATGGCGCCTTTGTCGGCGGAGCACCAGCTAAAATTATCAAACATAATGTTCGTCCTTAGTCATGAATTACAAACAACTGGCTGTAGATGGTATTCGCTGGTCCAGCATGACAAGCATGTTATCATTTTCCATTGGCTTAATTCAGATTGCGATTATTGCTCGGTACTTAAGCCCAGATGAGATTGGTATCATTTCTTTAGTCACTGTGATCATTGGCACTGGTCGTGTTTTTGGTGATGCCGGCATGTCAAATGCCATCATTCACTTTCAAGATTTAAACGCTCAACAAATTAATGCCTTGTATTGGATAAATGTTATAGTTGCTTTTTTTATATCATCAGCCATTTTTTTTCTAGCTCTCCCCATTGCCAATTTATTAAGCACAGCTGATTTAGCTCCATTTATTCGTATTATGAGTTTTGCGATCGTGCTCGGATCAATAGGGCAACAGTTCTATATTTTACTCAAAAGAGATTTTCACTTTAAAGAGATTTCTTTGATTGATCTAGCACAAAGAGTTGTCATATTTATGTCTATTATTATAATGCTTGTGGTTTGGAAAATGGGAATTTTATCTGTGATTTATGCTACAGTAATTGGTTCAATTGTTTACTCCATTGTGTCTATTATGATTGGTCTTAAATATTTCAACCTTCCAAATTTAATAGCTGTCAATTTTTCAAATTTAAAAGAGTGTTTGCGATTTGGTGGATTTCAGTTTATGGATAGGTCTGTTGGATATTTATCTTCAAACTTAGATAAATTATTTATTGGAAGATTTTTTGGAACGGATGTTCTTGGTATATATGAATTAGCGACAGTTTTAATCAATAGGCCTATTTCTATTATTAATCCTATGTTTAATAATGTATCATTTCCATTGTTTTCAAAGATGCAACATGATTTGCCGAGATTAAATCAATGGTACATCAAAAAAATTGCTATCATTAGCATGATTAGTGCGGCCATTTATTGTGGCATGTACAGCATCAGATATGAACTTGTCGAATTTATTTATGGAGAAGATTGGAATATGATAGCATCTTCGCTTTCTGTCTTGTTTATACTTGGATATTTTAAAAGTGTGAGCAATCCAATGGGAACATATGTTTTAGCATTAGGCCGACCTGATATCAGTCTATATTTCAAGCTCTATCAAATATGTATTCATATCAGCTTGCTCGTCATCGGAGTTCTATTTTATGATTATATGACGACGATTACAATCTATGTTGCCGGTGCCATTATATTTACCATTCCTCCAGAATATTATATGCGATATTATTTGAGTAAAATGCCTGTTAGTCCTCTCTTTTTTAAAATAATTAAACATTTTTTCTTAGCAATGATCATGGTTATACTTATCTATTTTAGTAGACATTTATTCACGCAATATAATTTGAATAATACAGTGTATATGTTAATTTTAATATCATTAGGCGTCTTGTTTTATGGGTTGATTAATTTAATATTGAACCAAAAATTATTAAAAGAACTATTGAGTCTGATCAGAAGGTAATGGCGAATTGATATAAACTATATCTATGATGAACGTTTTACATGTATTTAATGAATATCTACCAAAGACTGAAGTTTGGGCTTTTGAATTAATTCAGGCTTGTACAGAGACATCACATTATATTTATGCAGATTATTATGCAAATCTTCAACTCTATGAACAAAAAGTAAACTTATTAAATAGGAAAACAGGAATATTAAAAAAAAGAAGAGCAAAGCGTAGTCAATATGATTTTCCATATAATATATTCGAACCTTTAGTCATAGCAGGAAGTCTATTTTCAAAACAATCAACCATATATACTGAAGTAGAAAAAAATAATATCGATTTAATTCATGTCCATTTTGGTACAACTGCAGTCGAAAAATGGGACGAATTAAAAGCTTTAGATATCCCTTTTGTCATTTCTTTTTATGGCTGGGATTATCAAAAAGCGATTTATTATAATCCATCTTATCAAGATATTTACAAATCAATATTCAACAAAGCCTCTGTAGTAATCACGGAAGGATCTCATGGTAAAGATCAACTCATCGCAATGGGAGCCATTGCAGAAAAAATCAAAATTCTTCCACTAGGTATCTCTATCACAGAAAAGTATTATAAACAAACATTTAAAAAAAATGGAAAACTGCGCTTGATCCAAGTCGCTTCTCTTTCTGAAAAGAAGGGTCAGAAATATACAATCGAAGCATTTGAAAAAACACTAGCTCTTTATCCAGGAAAACTACATTTGACACTTGTCGGCGATGATCGGGATATTTATTATGCTAAGACAATCAAAGCGTATATTAAGGACAACGGACTGCTCGATCATATCGACTTGCTTGAATGGGTTGACTTTAAAGATTTAGATACATTCTTACTCGACTATGATGTGTTTATCCATCCCAGTGTCCATGCTGCAGATGGCGATTGTGAAGGTGGATCTCCAGTTATTTTACTTCACGCTCAAGCGCTTGGTTTGCCAGTGATTAGTACGACACATTGTGATATTCCCGAACAAGTAAGAGATCGACAAACGGGTTTCTTGGCAAAAGAAAGAGATATTGAGGCCTTATCGAACTACATCAACAATTTTATACATATAGACGCAGATGACTATTTTGAGTTGAGTAAAAACTGCATAAATTTTATAACTAAAGCGTTTGATGTGAATAAGATTGGTACACAATTAAAATCTTACTATGTTAGGCTCTTAAATTGATGTGACAAGATCAATATATTTCAGTCTAATATTAAGTCATGCTTAAATAAATTCTATGTTTTTACTTATCCTTTCTACCTTTGAATCAGTCGTCATTTTCATCCTAGGAGCCATCGCTTTCTTCTTTCTTGGACGATATTTTGGAAGCCGTTTGTTATCAGACATTCAGCCCAAATATGACGCACTCGATGCGGAACATCAAAATTTACAAAAGCAATATAAGTCTAGACAGAAAGGAATTTCGCAAATAGAAAGCGACAGAGATGCTTCCAAAACAAATTTGACACAGCTTCAGTCAGAATTTGATCGATACAAAGCGAATGATGGCGCGACAAAAGCCAGATTTACAGAACTTCAAAATGAAGTGGTCAAACTGAGATCTGCCAATGACTCTTCAAAACAGACGATTCTAGATATCCAAGAAAAACTAAATGCTGCAAATGACAAATTCAGAGCCAATCAAAAAGACACAAAAACTTGGCGAGAAGAAATCGATGCGCTCAAACGAAGCGAGAATGATCTGCGTACGAAACTGAATTCTAGTCATAGCAACAATAAACAACTCAAGGCAAAACTGCAATCGATCGCTAGCCTAAAAGAAGAAAATGAGCGCTTAAAGGATCAAATGAAAGCAACTGAAAAAGAGAACAAACGATTTGCCAAAGACTGCGCCTATTGGGAAAAGCAACACTACGATGCGCATCACAAATTGGCAGCGTCAACAGAAGAAATAGAATCTCTACAGGCGAAAGTGAATGACGAAATTTTGAAGAAAAAAGGCCTAGAAATCCAAGGAGAAAACATGCTAACTACCTTGGCCGACTTCAAGAAACAACTTATCTATGCAAATGAACGCTATCAGACTTTAGTCGGTCAGCAGGAAATGCAAAATTAAGAACTAGGCATTTTCCTCATACATCCATAAAAAGTAATTGATATTTATAATAAACTATTGATAATCAGATTTTTATAGATATGTATATTAACATGTATCTTTTGGACATACTCAACATAAAAATTTGACTTATATTTGCATTCCATTTTAAAAAATGGTCGCGTGGCCGAGTGGCTAGGCAGAGGTCTGCAAAACCTTGTACGGCGGTTCGAATCCGTCCGCGACCTCTAAAAGGTCTTCATCGTTGATGAAGGCCTTTTTTCGTTCACGTCCGGATTCTGGCTGCCCATCCGATTCTGATGAATCGGTTCCTTTTCTATCAAGGTCGGTTTACTACCTTGATTTTCTCCTTCGTCGAAATCGTGAAGTCTTGTCCGCGACCTCTAAAAGGTCTTCATCGTTGATGAAGGCCTTTTTTCGTTCACGTTCGGATTCTACAGCCCTTCCGATTCTGTTGAATCGGTTCCTTTTCTATCAAAGCTATTACCAAAATTCATAATATTTATACCTTCATTGCGCACAGTTGACAATTTAATATTGGGGCGAGTAAGACTGTAAGCACAAGTCAAATTTCAATTTTTGATCGATGGGGAAAAATAATATACAAAGGACCTGAATCAGATGACAGATTAATCGAATCTGGTTGGGACGGAACATCTGATGGAAGTCCTGTAAAAAGCGGTGTGTATGTCTATACAGCAGTCGTGAAATATGTCGACGGGAAAGAGGACTTTTTTAAAGGAGATGTGACGGTGATTCGGTAAAGTAATTTATTATATTATATATTACCCTATGAACAACATACAAGCTCAATTCAAATATGAACGCTTTTTTCATGTTTTTAATAGAACAAATAATAAAGAAATTTTACTTAGGAATCCAGAAAATAAAGATTACTTCTAAGGCTTGGCCTATATTAATTTATCACATCTCATGTGAACGGTATTGGGTCCACGACCCAAAAAGAAGTATTCCTGCAGGCCTCTGCCTCAAGTTTATAAATATTATAATATATGGCTGAATCTAGACATATAGATTTGAGAAAATGGATAGTGGAACTCATAATAATGGTCAGAACCGGCTTTAAGCTGAGCAAAAATGCTTCAATCACAGCTTTTTATCAACTATAAATTCATTGGTAAAGTCAGGATATGATCTCAATATGATTAGAGACGGATTGTGTGCTCTTACTTTATCATAAGATTTTGAGTAGCATAGTTTTTAAACGTTAAATAGATTATATATTACAATTATTTTAATATATTTGCTTTTATAATCACTAACAAAAAGAAAAATTATGTGGAAAGAATTTAAAGAATTCATATTTACAGGGAATGTTATCGATTTTGCAATCGCTGTAATCTTAGCCGGTGCCGTTGGTTTAGTGGTCACTGGATTCGTAAATGATATCATTATGCCAATCGTTGGTCAAGCTATGGGAGGCACAGACTTTTCAGATCTTAAATACGTCTTGACTCCAAGTTCAGGCGTTGAAGGCACTGAAGGTTATGTTGCTGAAAATGCTATCCGATGGGGAAGCTGGGTTAATACAATTATTAATTTAATAATCGTAGGATTTGTTCTATTCATGCTTGGAAAAGCTAAGATCAAATTTATGGGTGCTGCACCAGCTCCAGATCCTACTCCAGACCAAGCATTATTATCAGAGATCAGAGATGCATTGGCAAAATAATTTTTATTAGTCAGTTGAAAAAAATAAAAGGTCTGCAGTTCTTCTGCAGGCCTTTTTTGTATTTATAACAAATGTAGACATATGCGAAAAATAGAACACATCGGAATAGCAGTAAAAGACATCAATGTCAGTAATGATTTATTCTCAAAACTATTTGATGGAGGACCTTACAAAATAGAAGAAGTAGAATCTGAACACGTCATTACTTCATTTTTTCGTACTGGTACAAATAAAATTGAATTGGTTCAAGGCACAAATGATTCCAATGCCATTTCAAAATTTATTGATAAAAGAGGTGAAGGCATACACCATATTGCATTTGATGTCCCAGACATAAAATCAGAGATGGCACGGTTGAAATCAGAAGGTTTTATATTATTAAATGAAGAACCTAAGCGCGGTGCTGATAATAAATGGGTCTGTTTTGTTCACCCAAAATCCGCTAATGGCGTGCTGATAGAATTGTGTCAGGAGATAGAATCGCAAAAAATAGGAGACTAAGGGATTTTAGCGGAATGAACTAAGAATCATAGATTAAACAAGTTAATCGCCCGCAGATTAACAACAGTCACTATTGAACTGTCAGTCCGGGGAGGCGGGCTGAGAATGACTCATTCTTTTGATAGCTTTTGTTACAGTTAGCTCGCGTGCAGACATGATTGTTTATAAAGGGAACCTGTAATATCAGATACACCTATATTAATTAATATTAGTACATCCTTAGAGATAATTACCTTAGAAATACATTTTTTAAATTCCATGAAATGAAAATTGTATTTTCTACGATCATCTTTTCCTACTTTTCAATTTCTACATTCTCACAAAAATCAGAGGAAGACCGATTTTTCCAAGTGGCGAAAGAGCCACTTGGCAAGCAATACATCAAATTTGGATATCGCAAACAGCTCTCCTATTTTCTTGATCATAGACTGAATGAACGTACGAACTAAAGCCTAAGTTGGTTTAGGATTTTATTTGCAAGAAGTTGTGATTGTAGTGTCTGATACCCTACATAGTAAAAACTAAGAAGGTAAAGAGGAAGATAAATTGCTGAAACATTATAAAAATAAAAAAGCCATCCGAGAACGAATGACCTTAATTAAATTTCACTAACTGTAAATTTATTTCCCTAAGAGGTTCTTAGCAGCGTTCATTAAGCCACCTGGGTTTTGTAATAAATTTCCCAAGCCACCTTCCGCTAATTTGGTGAATGAACCAAGATCAAACCCTTTGTCTTCTTCTGCTTCAGATGCAAATTTTTCTTTCAGTCCGTCAATAACGCCAGGAGCTGTACTTGCTGCCTCAGTCGCCGCGTCTGCTTCGCTCATTCCTTGAGCTTGTAAAGATTCCTGAATTTTTGCTTGAATGTTTTGAAATAAACCGTTGTCTTCAGAAGCATTGCCATTGTTGCTTAGTAAGTCTTTGATTTGACCAGCTCCGCCGCCACTTATTGCCCCTGTTATTGATTCTAATAAACCATTCGCACCTTGTTCCGCCGCTTTTTCAGTTTCTGCTTGACCTAAAGCATTACCAGCCATTTTACTCATTAACTGCTGCATAGCAAGCCTCTTTAACTGTTCTAACATGTTTTATTGTTTAGTATAAATGATAAAAAATTCGAATTGTATCTAGTGAGGTATCAGCAAATGTTATAACGGGATAATAATAGCTTTAGTTTGACGGAAAATAATTTTAACGTTTGACCAGAAGACAATTACTTCCAAAAAAAATCCAGATATTCCGAAGAACACCTGGATTTATATTTATTAACTTGTTTAAGCTTCTTCTAATTCTGCTGGACCATCGACTTCCATGACTTCAGCATCTACATTAGCAATGACTTCAGCGTCTACGCCAATGCCATATTTAGCCTTCACGAGACCTTCGATTTCAGAAGCTACTTCTGGATTATCAGCTAAGAAATTCTTTGCGGCATCTCTTCCTTGAGCAATCTTTATTTCGTTATAACTATACCAAGAACCACTCTTTTTTACAATTTCTAACTCGACTCCTAAATCGAGAATTTCACCAGTTTTTGATATGCCTTCTCCATACATGATGTCGAAATATGCAATACGGAAAGGAGGAGCCAGTTTATTTTTTACGACTTTCACTTTCACTGGGGTACCGATCATATTTCCCTCTTTATCTTTGTGAGCAGATCCAGCCTTACGAATGTCAAGTCTAATTGACGCATAAAATTTTAATGCATTACCACCAGTTGTCGTTTCTGGATTACCGAACATCACACCAATTTTCTCTCTAAGCTGATTGATAAAAATACAGCAAGCACCAGTTTTACCAATCGTAGCGGTTAATTTCCGTAAGGCCTGAGACATCAATCGGGCGTGTAATCCCATTTTAGAATCACCCATTTCTCCTTCAATCTCAGCTCTTGGAGTTAAAGCAGCGACAGAGTCAATCACCAACATATCTATCGCACCAGAGCGAATCAAATTCTCCGCAATCTCTAGACCTTGTTCTCCATTATCTGGCTGTGAGATCAACAAATTCTCTGTATCTACTCCTAAATGCTCAGCATAAAATCGATCAAATGCATGCTCAGCATCTATAAAGGCAGCAATACCACCTTGCTTTTGACACTCTGCAATCGCGTGAATAGCTAAAGTGGTTTTCCCTGATGATTCAGGACCGTATATTTCTACGATTCTACCTTTTGGGAGGCCATTAATACCTAATGCTATATCTAATCCAAGAGACCCCGTTGGTATCGAACCAATTTCTACAACTTGCTTATCACCAAGTTTCATGATCGTCCCTTTACCGTAAGTCTTTGTTAATTTATCAACGACAAGACCTAGGGCTTTGAGTTTTGCTTCCTTTTCTTTTGACATGTTTTCAGTTTAAATGATTAATGCATCTTAATAGCAGATCGTCTAAGACGCATGTAAAAATACTATATATATACCAATTCAACATGTTTATTGTGAATTGTATCTGCATGGGAAAACGGAAATGGAAGATTTGTAAAGTTTATTCTCCTTCCTTTGATGCGATTACATCTGTAGCCACAGTCCCATCAGTAAAACTAAGGCTTTCCTTTGATTTTTCCTCTTTTTCGGGTTCCTTAAAAAAACTGCGATGAAATAAAAGAATGCTCACTACACCAATTGAAATTGCAGCATCAGCAACATTAAAAACTGGCTTGAAAAATCGAAAGGACTCTCCACCCCAAAAAGGCACCCAATCTGGTAGCACAGTATCAATGAGTGGGAAATAAAACATATCTACAACATGACCAAACAAAAATGGAGCATATCCACCACCTGCTGGTAAAAACTCTGCAGGACTTCCGTGATATGTTGATTCTGTAAAACAAACTCCATAGAATGCACTGTCAATGATGTTTCCTAAAGCTCCGGCAATAATCAAGGCAAAACTAATTAGCAAGCCAAATGATTCTCCAGCCAAAATTAACTTCCTGATCATATATGCCAATACACCGACCATGATAATGCGAAATACACTTAGAAATAATTTGCCTGCTGAGCCCCCAAATGTAATACCAAATGCCATTCCTTCATTTTCAACAAAATGAATCTTCGCCCAGCTCAGGCCAAGAATATCAAAACCTTGACCATATTGGAAATTTGTTTTGATGTAAAACTTAAGCCATTGATCTAGAATTAGAACAAGGAGAATAATGGCAATAATTGTATAAGATTTCTTCAACTCAGTTTCTTGAGGTCACAAATATATATAGAAGTCATTTAAAAATGTATGTTAACAGAGTTTGTATAGACTTGCTTTCTACAGACGAAGCTATTTTAGAGATAAATTGCTTAGGCTAATGAACAAAAAAAATCGATTTCGATAACTATCGTAATGAAATCGATGTCACACACAGATAACGAAATGGGAATCATTTATATTACTGATCCAAAAGTTGTCAATATTGGTGTGTTATCGTCGTTTTTTACTCTGTTTGGCATCAATACTCAGCGTGGCATGAGGAACAGCCTTTAAGCGTTCCTTCGATATCAAATTACCAGTTTCTCTACAGATTCCAAAAGCTTTATTTTTGATCCGTATTTTTGCATTTTCTAAATGTTGTACATGTTTACGCTGTCTAGCGGCCATTGTATATAGGCGTTCTGTCTCTACAGTAGACGTACCATCATCTAGTCCTTTTTGTTTAGAATCTGGATTTTCAGCCATTTCAGCTATTTGCTGTATGTAAAATTGAAGTTGCCGATGAGCTTGATCAAGCTTTGTATCTAACAGTATATCAAACTGTGCTAACTCCTTATCTGTGTATCGTGTTTTTTTCTTAGGCATTGTTGACAAAAGGTATTATTACGATAATAAAGCATTAATTTAATTGAAAAGTTCAAATTTATAGAACTCCTTCCATTAAAATTTTCTTTTGGATAAGGTATGATAAAGGTAACAATCTTTGTCAAAACAGCATATATTTGGGTTTTTTGTTCAACCTGCAATTGACACAAAAGCGAATGAATCACTTATATAACAGAGTCAGTAAAGAGATTCTGAAAGAAAGCCTAAACAACAGTACCGATGATCGGGTTACCCTCTCGTTTTATCAATACGCTCAAATCAAGAATGTCTCTTTTTTCAGAGATCACCTCTATACGATCCTTGCTGCATGTGAAGTCTTGGGTCGTATTTATGTCGCTTCTGAAGGTGTCAATGCACAAATGTCAGTCCCACAAAAGCAATTTGATCGCTTTAAAACTGTTTTGTATTCTATCAGATTTTTAGACAAAGTCAGGTTAAATATTGCCATTGAAGATGACGGAAAATCATTCTATAAACTCAACATTAAAATCAAGAACAAAATAGTCGCTGATGGTCTCAATGATGAGACCTTTGATGTGACAGACAGAGGCAAACACATCTCGGCAGCAGAATTCAATACACTAATATCAGAAGAAGAAACTGTGCTCATAGACATGCGAAATCACTATGAATCTGAGGTTGGTCACTTTGACAATGCAGTTTGCCCAGATGTAGAAACCTTCAGAGAATCACTGCCAATAGTCGAAGAAATGCTTTCAGGGAAAGAGGACAAGAAAATTGTGATGTATTGTACCGGCGGAATTCGTTGTGAAAAAGCAAGTGCTTATTTCAAACATAAAGGTTTTCAGCATGTTCACCAGCTGAATGGTGGGATAATAGAATACGCTCGAGAAGTGGAGAAGCAAGGATTGGAAAATAAATTCAAAGGAAAAAACTTTGTTTTTGACGATAGGCTAGGTGAGCGAATTAGTGATGATATTATTTCGAAATGTCATCAATGTGGTGATGCCTGTGACACCCATGTGAATTGTTCGAATGAGGCATGTCATATATTATTTTTACAATGCAAATTATGTGCAGAAAAATATGTAGAAACATGCTCAAAAAAGTGTCGTGATTTCAATCAATTGACAGAAGATCAAAAAGCTAAAATTCCCAATATTCAATTTAACGGAACACGTTTTGGCAAAGGAAGATATAAAGCATTGAATCAGCATGATGAGCTGGATTTGGAGTAATCTTAAAGTACAGAATAAGAACGTTTATATTTACTTGATTTTGTCATTTTCAACAATATCAAATACATAATACTGGACTTTGGCAAGGTTGATCTGCCCAAAATCACTATTTCTAGTGACAGCTAAAAATCATAAAATGATGTAGGTTTGGATTGTCAACTTCCAAATCATGATAAGAACATTAATTTCCCTATTAGGATTTTTAATTATTGCCCAAATAAATTACAGTCAGTTTTATGTCGCACCCAAAATTGGAATAAACGGATTAGCTTC
>Ga0209828_1000564_pt1 | contig 35092 bp, 28 predicted proteins | sample MaitaG_FD_187429 | JGI IMG/M metagenome (GOLD analysis project Ga0209828, IMG submission 187429) | Marine algal microbial communities from Maine, USA - Maine_Asex2 metaG (SPAdes) (version 2) | ecosystem: Host-associated > Algae > Red algae > Unclassified | place: Maine, USA | collected 2015-01-05
GCTGCAATCGGCTAAGCCCGTCGAAGCTGCAATCGGCTAAGCCCGTCGAACAAGAGTCAAATATTCAGACTGCAGAAAAATAATTTTTTCTCTTTCACCTACCTCAGCACAGCTATTCATTCAGGCGGGGAACAAGGTGGCCAAGTGTCTGATTGCTGGTCAATATTCGCCAATTACATCTAACGGGCCACAAATGGGCGTGACCGAACCACTATCTCGCGTTAACCCGAACTATAAAAATACTTACTATTTAAGCTGGCTATTCAACCGACGGACACGCAGCTGTTCGTAGGCCAGCGGGAAAAATGATAGAGTAAACCCAACAACTACCGTCGATGAATTAGTCCTGTATCCTAATTCTAGAAGAGTTCATGACATAGTGGCCCATCAGCCGTAGCAGGACCAGAAAATCGGTATAAGTGTGCGCCATACCAGAGTTTAATCCACAATAGGCGCAGTAATAGAAGTATCAGCCTCATATCCTTCCAACGAAAAATCATTAAAAGTACACAGATCAGTGAAATGATTAAGAATCTGGCAGAAATAGAAATTCTGTATGAAGTATTACTGTATGAAATAACGGCGTCATGAAAACTCTGGAAAGTTTCTTTGAACCACTCGATATTCACCACGGGCAAATGCTGTTTCTTGCAGGTTCTGTCATCGAGTTTGAGTACGATTCTGACGTCGATGTGCTATTCGCACGGGTACAGGGAACACAGCGCAATCCCTACGAGTTGGAGGTAAATTTCGACAGCAAAGGGAATCCAGTGGAGGCATACTGCAGCTGTCCGGTCGAGCTTGACTGCAAACATGCCGTTGCAGCCTTGCTGGCATATCGTCAAAGCCGCGCGGACTTGCCACAACGGCATTATGCGCAACCCGGTGGCACACCCAATCAGTACTCTGCAAGCATTGGCAAGGACTCCCCGGCCGCAACGTGGTGGCATCGTTGGACGGCAAGCATCGACCGTTCTACCTCCCAGATCAATACCGACACGGTATATTCTCATCCACGCTCACGCATCTACTCACTGAGTTGCTCCAGATTTCATGGCGTGCTTGGTGCCGGCGTTGTCATGACATTGCTCGACGCTCCACGCACAGCGGCCGGGCATTTCAACAAAGGCCGGCGCGCTGATCAGGTCAGCGGCTATGGCAGCTATGACACCGAAATCACATCGCTGGACAAGGACATCGAAGCCTTGGGTGCCGCCCTCCTGAAGAGCGACAACGGACGTTGGACACACGACACAGGACGCTACGAACTCACCAGGCGTGCCGGGCAAACGATGCTGGAGCTCTCGTTAAGGTCCGGGCGTTGCTTTCTTGGCAACGACCGACGGCAGGTACTCACTGAAGGTCGGGCCCGCACCCTGTCCGTGGTCTGGCAGGCAGTATCCAATAACACACAACAACTGGTGGCAACTCTCGAAGGGCTCGATCAGTGGTGGGCAGTCACCACCGATCCGCCCTGGTGGATCGATCCAGTCAGTGCCACGACTGGCCCAATACAGACAGACCTTAGTGGTGAACAACTCGCCTTGCTGCTTGAGGCACCGACCCTGTCTGAAACAGAACTGGAAGCACTGGTTGATCTGCAAAGTGAACAACACAGCGAATATGGCGACCCATCCCTGTTACCACCGCCGCCAGTGACGCTCGCCCCCATAATTGATGTCACGCCGTCGCCAGTACTTCTCTTGCGCTCGCCAGATGATGATCCTCACGTCGATCAATGGGAGCTTGTGCTATTCATGAAATACGACAGTGAGCTGCTACCTTACGACCCTCATCTACGAGAAATGATGACCCGCATCATCGATCAGCAAGGCGACCCCATACGCATCAGGCGCGATCACCAGACCGAGACGCAATATTATTTCGAGGTGATGCAAAGAGCGCCCGCCATGCAGCCGCAATTTGATGAATCAAACGAATTTACCGTGACATTCAAACCACGCGCTTACACGCCGGTCGAACGCTTTAGTGCCTACCGGCGCCTGGTAATGGATATGGCTGAATTAGAGAGTGATGGCTGGCAACTGATCGTGCTGCCACCCGTGCATACAGAGCCATTGCGAACCAGCCTTTTCGACGGTTTGGTCTCACCGGCTGATGATGGTAGTCCAGGATGGTTCGATATCTCCATGGGTATAGAAATCGCTGGCGAGCGATACGATCTCATGCCGCTGGTGGCAGCTTATATCGAGCGCGGCGGTGGTGAAGAGCCGTTGCTCGAAGAGACAATGGACGGTTGTTTCGTGGAGGTTTCCGCTACAGTGCTACGTACTGTAGCCGACGTTTTGCTGGAAATGGGTACACCCATCAATGCGGAAAGCAAAGTCCGACTCTCACGTACTCGAGCTCTGGCGCTTGATTCCCTGGAGCAAGCGCTGGGAGATCATGGCGTTGATACCGCCTGGCATGGTACACGTGAGCCTTTCGAATTCGCACAACAATTACGCGAACTCGCTAACGTCGATACGAGCGCATTCAACCAGACTGCCATACCGCGCGGCCTCCAGGCAACGCTGCGTCCTTACCAACGTGAAGGCCTGGGGTGGCTGAACGCCATTGCCACGCATGGACTGTGTGGCATCCTGGCCGATGACATGGGGTTAGGAAAGACCTTGCAGACGCTGGCACACATCCTCTGGCTTCGCCAAAGCCGACGTTTAAATGGCCCGGTGCTGGTTGTCGCACCAACCAGTCTTCTGCTCAATTGGGCGCGCGAGGCAAAACGCTTTACGCCTCGGCTAAGCGTGCGTGTCTGGCATGGCCTTGATCGTCACGACGATCCACTCGACGCTGACGGTTCAAAAGTACATGTCGTCATCACCAGTTACGGGCTGGCCCTGCGTGATCGGGACCTTTTGGCCGAACAAGGCTTCGGCCTGCTGGTACTGGATGAGGCCCAGCAGATTCGCAACGCGCAGGCCAAGACTACTCGGGCAATCAAGTCTTTACCTATTGAACGCAGGCTTTGCCTGTCCGGTACCCCACTGGAGAACCATCTTGGCGAGCTCTGGTCACAGTTCGACTTCCTGATGCCCGACTTGCTTGGCGATGCTCAGCGATTCAACCGTCACTATCGCACACCGATCGAAAGACATGGCAACCTGGACAGACAGCGCCGACTCGCAGCGGCGGTCAGCCCGTTTCTATTGCGACGACGCAAGGAAGATGTGGCGACTGACCTTCCACCCAAAAGCGAGATGGTGCGCGAGGTGCGTCTTGGCGAGAATCAGGCAAAGCTTTACGAGAGTATTCGTGTATCCATGCAAGAACGAGTACGCAAGGCGCTACAGGCAAAGGGCCTCGCCCAAAGCCGCGTCACGGTGCTCGACGCGTTGCTCAAATTACGTCAGTGCTGCTGCCATCCAGAATTGGTGAAGCTTGACAGTGCACGCCGCGTCAAGGAATCAGCCAAGACCCTCCTTGTACTCGACATGATCGATGAATTGATTGCAGAAGGCCGGCGAATTCTGATTTTTTCATCATTTACCTCAATGCTGGCAATACTCGAACGCGAACTAGCCGCTCGCGATCACAGTTGGGTCAAGTTGACAGGACAGACACGCAAACGCGACGCAGCCATCGATGCGTTCCAGAATGGCGACGTGCCGCTCTTCCTGATCAGCCTCAAGGCTGGTGGCGTCGGATTGAATCTGACAGCTGCCGACACGGTCATCCACTACGATCCCTGGTGGAATCCGGCAGCAGAAGCACAGGCCAGCGCTCGAGCACACCGCATCGGCCAGGACAAGCCTGTTTTCGTCTACAGACTAGTCACGGCAGATACGGTAGAACAGCGGATCGTGAAGATGCAGCAGCGAAAACAGGATCTTGCCGACGCCATGATCGAAGGTGGTGATGGGTCTTCTCTGAGCGCTTTATCGGTCGAAGAAACGTTAGCCTTGTTCGATCCGGAATGACAGGCCATGGACGGCTTGAACCCGGATAAGTTTCCAGTTAACGCTGATACCGGCCTGGCAGTAAATTTAAATGGGGATTCGGAGTGCCGTTGCACCATTAATTCCCGATAGCTTAATTTTCGATAACTGCCGTGCGTGCTACGTCGACCTGCGGATCAAGGGACACTTTGGCGCCATCAGCCTGGCCCGCATCAGCTGCTTCACCATCTCGGGCACCCCAGTACTGATTCGTGCTACGGCGAAGACCCTGGCCACATTCCTGGTCCACGATTTCCATTTTTCTGATAGTCAGCGAGGTGCCAGTAACAGTCGCAGCAGCTTCAGCCGCTTTTCGTTCTTCTACCAGCGTTTGAATTCTTTCATACACTTCGATGGCGAAAGCTACCCGGTAGTCGTAGGCGGCAGATCTGCCTGCCGGGAACGAGCCGGCACGGCGCCGTTTGGCAAGTGATCGTTCGATGGCATCTTCCAGATACTCCAGGGTCATCCTTGCAACTTTTACGTCAATGTCAAAGCCGCGAAATTCAGGACCTTCTCCTCCGCCTGTCACAAACAGCACACTATGCAGAGACCGCATTGCACTGGCCAGCCAACGGATGTGCATGGGCACCCGGTTGCTGGCTCGGAATGTTTCAGTACTGAACTGACTGGTATGCAGATCGGACTCGGTGATGCCATAGCGCGACATCAGCGACTGGCAACGTCTGAGCGCAATTTCGGCTTCATGCGGTGAAGCTTCTGTTTCCTGCGACATGGCAAACAGCTTGCGTATGCGCTCCAGCAGCTTTTCCCGGTCTGGTGGCAGTTGTGCCTCACCTGCTCGTGACGAGGTGGATTGATCATGAGCATGTGATTCACTATTTTCTGCACTGCCAGATGCCGGACCCTGCGCCTCCTGATTTGCCAGCAGCTTGTCTGGCATGTTGTGATGACTGTTTGATGATGTGCCAGCGGCTGCTCGCGAAGGCGACGATGACAAGAAGCTATCATTGACAGTACTTGAATCCGAAAACATGTGGAGGGCACCCATCCCCCAGGTGACAAAACCGCGACGCACAAGGTCGGATGACTTGGCGTTGAGCAGCGATCCCGCCTGGGCCCTTGTAAGCGGCAGTAAGGATTCCGAAAAGATACGCCCGTCAGGCATCGGAATGACCCTTCCCAGCAAGTAGTCATGTGTCGTCAGGGTTTGGCTGGCCAGTTCGTCATACACGTGTCGAACCTTGTCTGCCTTATCAGGCGTGGTGCGTAACGGCAGTATGTCAATCCACTTGCCGGGATGAACATCGACGATTCGCCAGACTCGCATAGTGCTTTGGGCAAGTTGTGTAATGAATTTTCGGCCGATGGGTTTTTCGCGACGAACCTGCCTGGCGATAAATTCGTCAATCGGTCTTTGATCAGCGCCAACCCAGGGTTCGAGCACGCACTCTTCTTGAACGAAAGCAGATACCTGAATTGAATACGGTGGGGCTTCGAGCGCTTCAGCCACATCATCAACAGGTATGTTCAAACCGTTAGCAATATCCTGAAACATAGGATGCAACATCGCGTTGTAGTGCGCAGGTCCGCTCTTGTGGCGACCCAGCCAGCTGGCAAGTCGCTTGCGCGTGCGGTTGGTCTCGTTTTTCTGTTTACGCAGTGACATTATGTACTGATGATGAAGAATGCAGCCTTATCATTTCACAATCAGCCGTCAGACGAAAGCTGGTTTTTCAAGGATCGTTCAGCAGTATCCACAGAGATCGGTTATTGTGGAATATTTCGGTTAACAGGGCTACTGGATAGTTATCATCGAGAAAGCCTTTTCGAGAAACAGTCCGGTTCAGTCAGAGCCAAAAAATCTAAAATCCAATCTATTGAGGCACATCGTATTCCGCTGAGGCGAGTTCGATGCAGCACGCTACTACGCGCATTGCCTGTTTGACTTCTACAAGTGGTGGACGTGTCGGTACAAAATAGATACCCTTTATCGATGCGTCTGAAGATGCCAACGCTTCAACCTTTTCCATATCGGGACCCTGTGGCGTCATCGGTACCGTCAGCAGTTTATAGCCCAAGGACTGCGCCGGGGAAAAGTGTCGATCGTAGCCGGGCACGGTTACGATGAGTTTGGGCGAATTGGCTACCCAAGCTGAGGAACTTCCCTTGACGCCCTTGAGAAGTGCCCAGGAGAGAAAGCTGCTCATCAGTTCCAGACTGGGCTGTTGCCTACCATGATTTCATCCTGTTCGACTCCCAACTGTTCGCTGAAGACCTCACGCGCTTCAGGTAGTCCAGGAATCCCGCCTGGATAGTTCCTGACATCAATGCCACTGTACGTTATGACATCACTCGCTCCAACAATATCGAGCAAGGGCAAACTGAGATCGAAGTTGTCATCGGCGGGCTGGCCGCGTTACATATTCAAAGACAGGTTCATCTGCTTGAATGCGTCATATTTGCCACGTACGGTGTTGATATCGGTAATCGAAAATTCTCACCAGGTTGTCAGGCGTTCACAAGCAATCATTGTCTCTTGCGGAAAAGGATCAGCCTCGTACCCTCACAACCTGAAATCATCAAACGTGAATCCAGCGGGTGTTCTAAAAAGTCGGTTACTCGACAGATATTTCCAATCAATAGATTTTATTTGTAATTGTTATCACAATCTTTCTTTTAATAATAAAATTGCCTCGTAGATGTTCGCTAACAATATTTACAGTTAATGTTAGCAGACAGGGTCAATCAAAAATGAATGAAATGGATGGCATGAACGGGACACCACGAGACACGGTGGCGCACTCCAAGCGACGATGGACCGGGCAATGCGAGCCTGTCACAATCTGGGGCAAGCGGCTGACGCTGGCGCTAACCTTGCTCTGCTTAGCGCCAACAGTGATGGCGCAGACGCTGTCGCAGACAGAGCTACAGAAACTGCTTGCCTCGGACGCCGAGGCGACGGATTCATTCGGCCACTCTGTTGCGCTCTCGGGCGATCGGGCTCTGATCGGGGCGCTCGTGAGCGACGACGCCGGAAATGACTCAGGCTCGGCCTACGTCTACGAGCGTGACGGAACGGGAACGTGGGTAGAGGTAGCCAAGCTCACGGCTTCTGACGCTGCGTCGGTGGATCATTTCGGCCGCTCGGTTGCGCTCTCGGGCGATCGGGCGCTGGTCGGGGCCTACCTGGACGACGACGCTGGAAAAGACTCTGGCTCGACCTATGTGTTCGAGCGTGACAGGGACGGAATATGGGTACAGGTAGCCAAGCTCAGCGCTTCGGACGCTGCGGCAGGGGATCAATTCGGCATCTCGGTTGCACTTTCGGAAGGCGATCGAGCGCTGGTCGGAGCCCACGAGGACGACGACGCTGGAAATCTCTCTGGCTCGGCCTACATGTTCGAGCGAAACGGCAAGGGAATCTGGGTCCAGGTAGCCAAACTTACTGCCCTGGACGCCGAGGCGGGGGATTTTTTCGGTAACTCGGTCGCGTTATCTGGCAATCGAGCGTTGGTCGGGGCTGTCCGGAACGACGGCGGTGGCACTTTCTCGGGCTCAGCCTACCTATTCGAGCGTGACGGGAGTGGAATGTGGGTACAGCGGGCCAAACTCACTGCCTCGGACGCTGCAATTGGCGAATTTTTTGGTGAATCGGTCGCGCTCTCGGGTGATCGGGCGCTGGTCGGTGCCATTCTAGGCAATAACGATCGCGGCAGTCAGACAGGCTCGGCCTACATGTTCGAGCGTGACGAGACGGGCATGTGGAACCAGGTGGCCAAGCTCACTGCGTTGGACGCCGAAGCAAATGATCGGTTCGGCCACTCTGTCGCGCTCTCTGGCAATCTAGCGTTGATCGGGGCCAACATGGACGACGACTTTCGCGTCAATTCGGGCTCAGCCTACGTGTTCGAGCGGGATGGGGCAGGAATGTGGGGCGAAGTGACCAAGCTCACTGCCTCGGACGATAGTACAGCCGACTTTTTCGGCAGATCGGTCGCGCTTTCGGGCAATCTGGCACTGGTCGGGGCCCCCTTCAGCGACGACGTCGCCAGTGATTCTGGCTCGGCCTATGTGTTCGACATCGACGCCGACAGGATCGACTCAAGAAAGTATGGCTATCGCTTTGGAGGCGTGGTTAGACACCGAGAGGCCGCCGAGCGGCTGTTCCACGCCAGCGGCTCGGATCTGTTGCTTAAAATGACTGGCTTCGACATTGACACAAGGAAAGAAATACGCGTGCTCGTTAACGGCACGGAGATTGGCTTCCTGTCGAGAACGCCCAACGACGGACGCGGCCCCTCTCAGCTGACGATTCCAGCGAGACTGCTGATCGGCAAAAATAACACCTTGCGCTTTGAACAGCTTAATCCTGGCTGGAAATGGGGCGTGACGGATCTGCTATTGAGCGAAATCGGCGGCAAAGGCGAATTGGAATCTCTTACTCTCGACAACGTGGACTCTGGCAAGTACGGTTTCCGATTTGAAGGCACCAATAACCACAGAGAAGCTCTCGAGCGGCCGTTTAACGCCAGCGGCTCAGACCTGATGCTTACACTGACCGGCTTCGACATCGATATCCGCCAGGAAGTGCGCGTATTGATCAATGGAACGCAGATCGGGTTCTTGTCAAGAACGCCCAATAACAAACGCGGCCCCACGCAGCTGAGGATCGCGCAGAGTTTGCTTAGTAGCACTGGCAACACGATGCGCATCGAGCAGCTCAATCCAGGCTGGATCTGGGGCGTTACCGATCTACTCCTGAGCAATGCAGGGCAGTAGATAGTCGACCCGGCTCGACGGATGCTTATCGTTGTCAGGATGGAAGGACGTGCAGCTCGATCGAATTTGGGCAGTCCGGCAAGTGATAACACACGGTCCACTGTGGCGTAATGTACGCCTAACTGGACGGCGATGGTATGTGGGACCCCAGCCTTCTTTTGCACGTTCACGTGCAAAAGAATCTGGCACTGGGAAGCACCGGCACTAACAACTCCTCCCTCACAGCTGGTTGGCAGCTCCACATACTCTCTACACAGCCCTGTCCAGCAAAAAAATCAAACTCAAATTGATACAAGGCTCAGCAACATAACGTTGTCAGCAGCTTGAAAATCAAGTGACCAGCAGATTCGACGAATTGATCTTATTCTTGATTCGAATGTCACCAACTGCAGCAGTGAAAATTGATCCGAACATCAGGGTACTGACTAACTTGAGAGTACCGATTTCAGCTATGCCGTTTTACCCTAGAACGCAGCCCTACTGCGGTCCTGGCGTTCGGTGATAAATATTACCCGGTTACTGGTTTTAGAACAAACCGAAAGAAATTCAGCAGGGGTGTTTTGCATGGCTGTGCGCACAATCAGTTCTGAGGGTGAAACATGTTTGCGGATGGTGCGTAACCACGAGCCGAACGATGCCACTACCAGCTCAGTGTAACAGGCTGACAGGTACTGCAACAGTCCCTGCGACACCACACCCATGAACATGAAGACGTGGTACGCGTGTATCTTGCGTCGGACGGCATCGCGATATTTTTTGGTTTCCCGATGTAGATACTGGTTACCATTGCGCCTCCTCAGTGGCTTCATGTCCTTCATCCAGAAGTGATAATCATAGGCTCCAATCACATGCTCGGCCTGCTTGAACCCCACTTCAATTTTGAACCGCAATCCGTAGAGAAGAACACGGTGCTTGCTGCTGTCACAAGCACGGAAAGTGCCTGATAGCTACGGCCCATGATAAAGGCTGGTTTTGTGTTTGAATCTGATTCTTGATGCAGACTTTTTACTGCTGGCATCTTCTTGCCTTTCTTCTTTCCGTTGCCAACGATAACCGGTCGGCCGTTAACGCGTTTGATGCGCTCACCGAACAGTCAGATATCAAGCTACAGACGCGTAGTACTCGGTACTCTCAAATGACTAAAAAGAGGCGTTAAAAACTAATACACCTATCTGCAGATGCCACCGTGTTTTGTCTGTGTGCTACGAAGATTCGTGTGATTTGCATATTTCTAATATTTCTATTCACGATTGACTCTGAATGCTCATCGAGGTGGCTTGTTGCCTCATCCATGAATAGTATACGTGGCCTGCGATAGATTGCCCGTGCTAGAATTACGCGCTGTTTCTGCCCGCCACTAAGACTAGAACCCATATCCCCCACCAACGTGTTGTAGCCCATTGGCATCTGTTCAATATCTTCTGCTATTGAGGCAATGTACGCGCACGCTCTCACCTTTTTTATATCGATAGTGGCAGCAAAACAAGCTATGTTCTCTGCGATATCGCCAGCCATAAGTTGGTCATCTTGCATGACGCTAGCTATTTGATTTCTAAAATTCGGTGTATTTTTCATGGGTTTTCCGTCAACTAGTATCTCGCCTTCGGTGGGTTCGATAAGACCCATGAGGCACTTCAGTAATGTGCTCTTACCGCAACCACTCGCTCCTGTAATCGCGACCGTTTCACCGGCTTTAATCGAGAGGTTCAAATTTCTGAAAATGAAAGGCTCATGTTCTGAGTATCTGAAACTCAAGTTTAGTGCTTCAATATCTCCTTTGACAGGAATAAAAAGGCCATTAGCATCAGTTTCAGAGCCTAAATGCTCATGAATATCCACATTCACTTGCGATTCCACATCCTCTGTAGTGGTATGAACGATATCTGCAAGCCGGCCAAGATGCACATCTAACATCTTAAATTGAATCCACTGATCGATAAGGTTGTCCATCGAGTTTGTGAATCGGTCTTTAAAACTTATGAACGCATAGAGCATTCCAAGGGACATCGCATCTTGCATTACAGCTGTAGCGCCAATATATATTACCAGTATACTTTCAAGTCCAAAAAGCAGCCCATTAACTGTCGAGTAGCCAATTTCCCACCTGGATATACGGATTGATTTATTCATGGTGTTGGCAAATTTATTCTGCCAATGATGCTGTCGATCCGCTTCTTTCTGAAACAGTTTAATCGTTTGAATCGCTCTGATCGATTCCATGAAATGGGTGCTTTCTTTGGCGCCTGCAACGATAACTTCTTCGTTCAGCAACTTAAATGGCCGGTACATAACCCATCTGATAATCGCATAAATTATTACTACCCCCATAACAAGTAGCGATAATTTCCAACTATAGAAAAACATGGCAACTAGCGTCAGCAAGGCCATAACACCATCCACCACTGCGGAAACCATACCGTTAGACAACATTTTTCTAACGGCATCCAGGCTTTCAAAGCGTGATACGACATCGCCCATATGTCGGGTTGAAAAATACTTCATTGGTAAGCGGATAAGATGTCTAAACAAATTTGTAGACATTTGCATACTAAGCCGACTTGTGAAGTGTAAAACTACAAATTCTCGCAAAAGACTTGTTGCCGTTGAGATGATCATCAACAAGCCGAATCCCAAAGCCAGAACGGTAAGAAGGTTATCGTCATTCTTTAGCAAAACATCGTCAACAACAATCTGCATAAACAATGGGGTTATCAGCGCAAACACCTGTAGCACCAACGATAGAACGATAATTTGTATTATGTTCCGCTTGAGCCCGACTATGCGATCCCAAAAATGAGAGATTCTAAGGGTTTTCTTCTCAACGCCTTTTTTAAACTTTTGCGTAGGAGTAAGTTCGAGTACGACTCCAGTGAACTCATTTTCAAGCTCCTCTAGCTTAACCCGTCGCTCCCCTACAGCAGGATCGTGTATCAGATAGAAGGAGCTACTGATTTTTGTAAGCACTACAAAATGATTAAGCCCCCAATGTAGAATACAGGGGAGTGTAATCTGATCAAGATCCTCGACGTCCGCTTTTAGTGCTCTAGGAGCAAGCTCGACTCTAGTAGCGATATCCATCAGACCCTTAAGGGTAACACCGTGACTTGAGACAGAAAATCGCCTGCGCAAACTTGCAAGATCTGTGTCGTAACCGTAATACCCTACGATCATGGCAAGACAGGCCAAACCACATTCAGTAACCTCTGCCTGCACAATGACAGGGACTCGATTTACTGAACCGAAGTTTAAAAGTGATACATCTTTTCGAGTTGTTGAATTTTCTGATTGCATGAATTTATAGCCTTCCGCGCAGACTCAAAACAGGTTCGAATATCCACTCAATCAAGGAGCGCTCACTAAGCTCTATATCGGCCGACACCGTCATCCCAGGTTTTAGAAATAATTCTCTCCCGTAGGCCCGAACGGTAGAGTCACTCAGATTTCCAACAATTCGATACATAGGTTCGTCTACAACGATAGGCGCATTTAATACCTCTGCAGGGAGCAGTACAGTGTTTGAAATATTCTCAATGGTTCCTGAATACGTTCCAAACTTTTGGTATGGAAACGCATCGTATCGAATTGTAAGCATTTGACCCTCTTCGATGAATCCTGCCGATCGCACAGGAACCATTAGTTGCACCGTCAAAGTGGAATCAGAAGGCACAATACTCATCAGTGGAACTGAACCACCTAATTGCACACTTTGTCCTTCTGTCGCTTGCAGGTTATTGACAAACCCTGCACGTGGCGAAACAATTGTATAGGACTGCTCACTACCTATTTGTGCTATGCGTTGAGTAACATCACTGAGCCGGTCTTTCAATGCATCCTGACTAAGGATGGCTTGATCGGGAATCAAATCCAATTCATTTTGCAACTCAGTAATTGAGTTACTTTGACGAATATGTTGCCGCTCCAGCACCTGCAAACTTTCTAACAACTCCAATTCCTGTGCTTGGATTTTTTCAAGCTCTAGATTGGATATAAACTTGGCCGTCTGTAATTTGATAGCATTTTTCAACTGGGCGCTTATCAGCTTATATCGTTTACCTACTGTCACAATCTGTCGATCTATCAATAACAGCTCATCTTTTGCTGCTACTAGTTTTTTTCTCAAATCACTTTCCTGCCTCGAGAAGATAGCCTCACCTCTTTCCAACTGACGAGTGATTCGCTGACGTTGTAGTTCAGACTCTGCGAGTAATTCAGACGACAAACTCCCACCATCCGCCATCACTCTTGTTGATTTTATAGTAGCGAGAGGCTGGCTCTCTTGAACCATTTCTCCTTCTTGCACTAGCAATGAATAAACAATACCGGCAGTCTGTTGAGGGAATATCCTGACCACGCCAGAAGAAGGTTCTATCCAGCCATACACTGTTTCTTTTTGTACATAGCGACTGAACGACAGCCAGACAGCGAGAACTACCAGCCATGAAATTAAAAATACTGTAATAATTGTATGAGGCAAATGAGGGACTAACAATATGTCACCATGCAGACGCTCACGATTGTTGTCCACCGCTTGTTTTCGAAAAAGCGACTCACGTATTATTCCCATATCGTATTATTTAGTCATTAAATGAGCGTGCATCCACAAACTCATAACCGCTTAAGTTGATCAATATTCGATAATTGACAAAAACTTCGTTGGTTTTGAAATCTTCAAATTACCAATCAAAAACATGTATCACGAGAATTCCCGCATGTGAGAAACCTGTAATGCTCAAGCGAGTATATTCAACTTTCTGTGCCCCACATGCGTTGTAGCGACCAGCTTCGCATTTGTCTGACTTGCTGATATGAGGTATAGCTAATTGTGATGTTGGAGCAGGGTCGAACAATACAGCGTATCTGGTTAACTTGTGATTATCACAACTTCAACTTAACGTACAAGATACGCTGCTCTGAAGAGGATAACGTTTTTCAGTTTGAAGGTAGAGAGGCGATTGCAACAGACGCAGCTGCTCAAGAGCGATGCGCAGCAGATGCTGCAGGTAGCCATTGAGGCGATGGTTCAGGATTTCATGCTTCAATTGCATGATCGATTATTGGATGATGGGTGTGCAGCAGTGGTGCGTGACGCCCATTAGCCTAGGCGTGATCGACAAACAGGTATTGGTCCTGTAACAGTCAAAGTGCTCATGGTTCATTCGTGTAATGGTGGGGTTGTGGCATTCCGCTCAGCCCTCGTATCTCCTTATGTGCGCAAGACAAAATCACTGAAGCAGTACTACCGTTGGCTATTCTGAAGGGCTCGCTTAAGGGGAAGATGAGCACGCTTGAGGTTTTGAAAAGCCCCGAATCAACTAGATTATCATCTAGCACGGTAGCTCGACTGAAATAGCAGTGGGGTGAAAAGTATCAGGACTGGAGCGGTAAGCCTACGGACAAGCAACAGCGGAACTACCCGTGGCTAACGGCTTTCACAGCGGAGTCAGGACTGAGGACGCCTTATCCGTGAATCGGTGACGTTACGCTGGCAGCTGCTCTAGCACCTAATTGGTTCCATGACCCAAACAAAGGCGTGTGGCGATCAGACATTTCATAAACATCTACTTGTCTTTTCACACTAATGACGCACACCTAGCCTATGGTGCTGACCAGGTGTGCTGACTGAGGCTGACTCTTCTCGAGCCTACCGTCAATAGAACAAATAGCGCTTGCGCAATTTGTTCTTATAACTTACTTCTCAACGGAAAAAACGACTGAAATCGAATCCTGGAGTGCCGCCGCCGCCGCCAGCAGATGCTGAAGCACTACCGTTAGTTGAAAATGCACTTGCTTGTCCAGAACCAGAGCTTTCACTAGTCTGTTGGCTAGTAAAAGTTTTTTGACCAGTGGCATTAGCGAAAGAAAAGCTGAAGCTTTCAGACACTACATCAAAACCACCAGACACTGCATTCAATTCCGATTTTTTTGTGATTTCTTTAATCATTTCTCTATTTCCATGTTAATTGTAATCTTAAGCCCAATCAAACTTTGATACTTTAAGATTTATTAAAGCACTTCACTGGGTAAAAACTGGGTAAAAACAATACAGAACTTATCAAACAAGACAGCTTACAAATAATCGCTGATTCCCCGAGAAACTAATAGGTTTTCTCTGCTAACCAACAACGTGCGAGGTTAGCACAGGGCTTCACGAAAGATGCTTTTTTCCATTAATTGTGTGATAGCTTTAACGATATTTTACCTTTTTTCTCAATCATGTTGATGGCTTTTCTCTACTGAAAAGCAGGTCTATTGTCTCTCCTTGTCGCATATTATTTTGCCAATGACCATCGGATCTTCCATGCTGTGGTTCGGCATTCCGACTATTATCCTCATCGGCCCGCCACACGCACTGCACACACTCACGTCTACATTGAATACTCGCTTGAGCCTCTTTGCGGGGTGGCCTTCCGTACAGCACAACCCCTTGCGCCTGCCCGCTCTCAGATTCGGCTCGTCCGGCCCATCAGCCTCTACATCAGCGGTGGCAGATTTTATCTGGTGGGCACTTGGCGGCGTTACGCTTTCTCGGTGACGACTGTCCGGTCGGCCCGGTGTTCCGGCCAGTACTTCATGAAATAGTCCGTAGGCGGCCCCGTAAGATTCGTTCGAGGCTTGGGCACCAGCGCTGCCAGTTTGGCCATAAAATACAACGGCGGAAAGCTGCCCCCATGCAATGAAAATCCTCCAACCTTGCCAAGCTGACCGGTGCCAAAGTCATCCTCATCCCAGGCAGGAATTGTTTGCACCGGGCCGCGCAGGCGGTGAGCACTTTGCGCCCAGCCTGTGGCCCCATGGCTATCCGATCCGTGATCCAGTGACCTTGCAGTTGTTGCAACGTAGCACCCTCTTCATCGTTCAACGACAGGTTCAGATGATCACTTTGCTCGTCTCGGCTCAACCATCCCTGGGATCTACCAGCAGCGCAGCCGTCTCCACCATGCATTAAATTGCTTACCGAACACGGTATGGACTATGTGATTGGAGCCAAGGTCAAAGGCAACGCCAAATTGTTCGAGGCGTTTGACCATCGCCGACACTCCGAACAGTCAGATCAGGTGATCGAAATCGAGCAAACCGATACACAGACAGGTATCACTCAGGGTTGCCGTTTTTCCAACCAACTGCCGCGTAACGATTCGCATAAGGATCTGATGGTTAACCTGTTGGAATTCTGGGAAGTGAATGCCAAGGGCAAGATAACCCAATGGAGCTGAGTGACAAATCTGGCTATCACCTCCGAGAATGCCTTGGAGATTGCAGCCATAGGTCGCTCACGCTGGGGCATAGAATACCAGGCCTTCAGTACGCCGAAGAACCAAGGCTACAACCTTGAGCGCAATTACGAACATGGTGAAAAGTATCTGTTCAGCACATTAGCGGTCCTGATGCTGTTGGCGTTTCAGTGCAATCAGGAGCGGAAATTTCCTACCCGCTCTACAAAGCTACCCGGAAGAAACCACGTATCAAGGCCACGCTCTGGGCGCAAATGCAAAGCTTCCTGTTAAGCGTAGACTTGCCGGACTGGGAAACACTGTTTCGCCTGATCGCCAAATCGGGCGCGAAACTGGTGATATTAACGGCACCAGATACAGGATGGCATTATCAATCTGCGCGAAACAAAAACCCTTGATGAATTTAACAACAACCAGATTATTGAACTTGGCAGGCTTTCAAATCGGGAAGCGAGATATCCTGTGCGAAAGAATCAATCGCCCGCGACTACTGCGTCACTTTACTACTGGTCGGGAATAGCTGGTGATGACTTTTTTTCACGAGCGCTAGCTATACCTCTTTTATGTAGACCAAGCCCTGATGCTACGATATTTGTAGCGAATACTATGTATTCGACTGAATTCAGGTTCTAACGCAGCTTCCTCCTTGCCTATCGTGACCGCTACATTTACAGGCGTTTTTGTGGTGCATGCACTTAACATCAAAAACGCCTACCGTGCCTTTCGCCTACCGTGCCTTTATAGAGCGAGACAAGCCTTTTCATCAGAGGGTCCAGCAACGCTGAATTACTGGCTTGCCACACAAGTAAAACGCGGGCAGAAGGCGCAGCTTTGAGCACACAAGTGTGGGATGGCGCGTGTTCCACCACCTTCTTGACACGCAGACATCCAAGCGCGTAAATTCGTCGAAAGTCTTGTTACTGTTAAAATGCTAGGCTTGCACGCTGCAAAGCACAGGAGCGCATTTCCCTTTGATTGGCCACAACAGTGAGGATCTTCTTTCGGTTATCGCCGATGGCGATGCACGTATAGACTGGGTAGACCGATATTCCCCCGTGTTGAATGGCATGGTGCGGAAGACATTGGCCGACGGGTCGCTAAAAGGTCGGAAAATTGCGGTTGTCGTACACCTTGAAGCGAAGACAGCCTTTTTGGCACTGGTTTTGGCCGATGCAGGGGCCGAGGTGATCGTCGCGGGAAGTAACCCACGCACAACTAATCAATCGGTGGTGGAAGCTTTACGCGATCGTGGGCTGATTGTTGTTGCCGACGCTGGCGGTGACTTGAAAAGCTGGGAAAAAGAACTATTGGCGGCCGCGGATCACGAACCCGAGTTTGTGATTGATGACGGAGCAGAGCTGACCATGCGGATCGGCATGTACCGGCCCGAGTTGTTCAAGCGTCTAAAAGGTGTCTCGGAGGAGACGACAACCGGAACCGCTCGGCTGCTTGCCATGGAGGCCGCTGGCAAGTTGCCTTTTCCTGCATTGACAGCTAATGAAGCGCGTTGCAAGCACATGTTTGACAACCGCTATGGCACTGGCCAAACAACAATGCAAGCTGTGTTGCGTTTGACCAATCGCCAGATTGCAGGCGCAACAATAACAATCATAGGCTATGGCTACGTTGGTCGCGGCATCGCCGAATATGCCAGGAAAATGGGTGCAAATGTCCAGATCGTAGAGATTGACCCTGTTCGAGCAGTCGAAGCGCACATGGATGGCAATACAGTCGGGACGGCCAAAGACATGGTGCCGGGGGCATCAATGATTGTCACGGCAACGGGTGGGATAAGGGCGATAGGTAAACCTGAGTTGCAGCGTGTTGATCATGATGTAGTTCTGGCCAACGCCGGCCACCATGACCTTGAAGTCGATGTGGACACCCTTGCAGATATGGCCTCGTCGCAGACCGAATCACGACCTCAGATAACAACCTACTGTGTAAATGACCGGGATATACATGTACTCTCGGGGGGGGCTTTAGTCAATATTGCCGGCGGCAGCGGGCATCCGGTCGAAATCATGGACTTGACGTTTTCCGTTCAGGGTCTCGGTGCGCACGTGTTGGTGAATGCAGGCCTTGCACCTGGAGTACATGTGCTTTCAAAAGAACTCGATGATTCGATCGCCAGCGCGTACCTGGAGAGCAGGGGCATCCACCTGGATCCCGTACGCCCCGAACAGGCAGACGATTTCAAGAGATGTATTGATGGGATGCCATCGGTATGAGCACGCAAGGCTATGACAGTGCTCTTGCAAGCTCCGGTCTACGGAAAATAAACTGGGCGCGTCGGAGTATGCCCATCCTGGAATCCATCGAAGCCAGGCTCATAACGTCTGCTGTGGTCAAGGGACGCCGAATTGGTATTTCGCTAGTCCTTGAGCCCAAGACAGCCTATCTTGTGATCGCCTTGCGGAACGCAGGTGCTGATCTCAGCGTCTGGGCGCCTGCGGATTGCGTGCAGGATGATGTCATGCATGCACTACGTGCTGAAGGTATCAAGGTGTTCGCCGATGCACGTGGGTCAGGTGCTGCAGACATGGAGCTTGCGCGCGCATTCCTCGGCACGAGTCCACACATTCTCGTGGACGATGGTGCACGAATTATCCGTCTGGCGCATCGAGAGTTTCCTGACGTGATTAAAAATATGGTTGGCGCTGCAGAGGAAACAACTAGTGGAGTACGTCCGTTACGTGCAATGCATGACGCTGGTGAATTGCATATTCCCGTGATCAATGTGAACGACTCACGTCTGAAATACTTGTTCGACAACGTGTACGGGACAGGCCAGTCTTGCGTGATGGCGTTGCTGGATGTGACCAACCTGCAGTTGGCGGGTCGGCACGTTCTTGTCATCGGCTATGGCTGGGTGGGCAAAGGCGTGGCCTTGCACGCAGCAGCAATGGGCGCGCGCGTTACCGTTGCTGAACTGGATCCGGTAAAATGCCTGCAGGCTTTGCATGATGGGCACCGGGTAAAAAGTATTATTGATGCTGCGCCTGCTACCGAGGTCGTTTTTGCATCAACCGGCATTGAAGGCGTCGTGACCCCTGCACATCTTGAGGCCATGGCCGATCAGGTTATCCTTTGCACTGCTGGTGGTGGCAACTATGAATTGCCGATGGCGTATCTTCAATCACTTGAGGCACCAAAGGAAATTCGCGCTGAAGTTGAAGAATATACCTTGCCGAGCGGCAAACGGGTGCTGATGATCGCAGGTGGGCATTGTATCAATTGCGCAGCAGGGGAAGGCAACCCCATTGAAATCATGGATCTGTCGCTGTCCTTGCAAGCCTGCGCTATTGAAGAGCTTGCCTTGAACGGTTCACAATTGTCTGCCGGTATTCATCCGGTTTCCGAGAAAACAGACAATGCTATAGCGACGATAAGGTTAGACGTTTCGGGCGCCAGCATTGAACCAATGACTCCGGAACTAACTGAGGCCATGGCGCGATGGTGATCGCGTACGCTACTGCAACATCAATACAGGAGTACAGTGACTACATGAACACATATTTGGGGAACACAATGTCCAAAAAGAATCTCACCTTTGCTGGTATCGTTGTCGCGTCGATGCTATCGGCAGGAGCTGCACACTCGGCTGGTGAATGCGTAACGGGAAAGACCATCGAAGAGGGCGTACTCACCGTCGCTACCGGCAATCCGGCGTATTTTCCTTGGGTTATAGATAACGCCCCGGAGGCGGGCAAGGGCTTTGAGGCCGCCGTGGCTTATGCCGTGGCCGCAGAAATGGGCTTTGAGGCGGATCAGGTGACGTGGACGTCATCCTCGTTCGACCAAGCCATCCAGCCGGGTCAAAAGAACTTCGATTTTAACTTGCAGCAATTCTCGATCACCGAAGATCGCGAAAAGGTTGTGGATTTCTCCGTGCCCTACTATACCTCTGCGCTAGCTGTTATCGTGCGTCAACAGGCCATAGACGCGGGAGCACTACCAAACCTCGACTCTCTCAAGGGCCTGACCTGGGGCGCGGATGCAAACACTACCGCAACGCCAATCATCCAGTCACTGATTGCCCCCAAGAGCGCGCCCTTGCTGTACGACGATACGGTTAACGTGATCGAGGCAATGAATGCGAATCAGATCGACGCCACTCTTCTGGATCTACCAGTAGCGCTATATCAAGCAGCGGTAGTCATGGATGACGGCGTCGTATTAGGTCAGTTTCCAGCCGATGAATCGAACTCGCCTGATCACTTCGGTTTGTTAATGGAGGAAGGCAACCCGATCAAGGCCTGTGTCGATGCTGCGCTAACCGCGCTTAGCGAAAGCGGCCAGTTGGCAGAGATAGAGGCCGAGTGGCTGCAGCAAGCTACAGACGTACCAATGATCCAATAACGATCAACAAAGTGACAGTAAGAACGGAAAATACGGGGGCGGTGGTGGCCCAGGATGCTGCGCTGCCCCTCAAGATGTCACGTACCGCGTATAACGCTCAAAAGAAGCGTCGCAGCCTGATCGTTGCATCGGCCAGCATGGTGACTGTGTTGGCGTTAATCTACTATTTTGTGCCGCGCGCCCCTGGTTGGGAGCGTGTGAAAGACAGCTTTTTTAATTGGGACGTATTCGTCGGAACATTTCCCAAGCTGCTCAACGCGTTCTTGATTGACGTCATGATCTTTGCCTGGTGCGCACCGGCTATTGCGATCTGGGGTCTGGTCATCGCCCTGTGTCGCGACGCGCGCTCTCCTGCATTGTTCCCGCTACGCGTTTTTGCCACCGTCTATAACGACGTGTTTCGCGGTGTTCCCGTTATCCTTGTTATCTATTTGATTGGCTTCGGCATCCCGGGGCTTGGACTTAGCCGCACATGGAGCAACCCCTATATCTGGGGTTCCCTTGCACTTATCCTCAGCTACTCAGCTTATGTGGCCGAGGTGTACCGCGCGGGCATTGAATCTATTCACGAATCACAACGTTCCGCCGCCAAATCACTGGGTCTGTCTCATTGGCATACGATGAGCCGCGTGATCTTGCCGCAGGCCTTTCGTCGCGTGATTCCCGCGAATATGAACAATTTTATCTCATTGCAAAAAGACGTGGCCCTGGTGTCGTTCATCGGCCCTGTGGAACTTTTGCGCCAGGCTGGCGTTGAGAAATCCTTGCTTGCGAATTTCACACCCTATGTCGGTGCCGCGCTCATATTTCTCAGCGTCACTATCCCCGCTACCCGATTCGCTGATCACCTGATCGCGAAGCAAAACCGGGAGCGTGGGTAATGGAGCTACTGCCAAAAATAGAACTCAGAAACGTGCGTAAGAGTTTCGGCAATCTTGACGTCATCAAAGGTGTGAATCTCAGCGTGCCGCGCGGAGAGCTGGTCTGCCTGATCGGATCGTCAGGTTCTGGAAAATCGACGTTGCTGCGTTGTCTCAATCTGCTCGAGCCAATTGATGAGGGTGAAATTCTACTGGATGGAGAGGATATATCGCACCCCATGCTTGACCCGCAACCGATCCGCCAGCGCATAGGTCTTGTCTTTCAGAGCTTCAATCTGTTCCCACATATGAACGCCTTTGATAACGTACTGCTAGCGCCGCGTCTTAACAAGAGAGTATCGCGTTCGCTGCTAAAGCCAAAAGTTGAAACACTGTTTGAACGCTTTGGCCTGATAGATCGAATGAATCATTATCCCGACCAACTGTCAGGTGGGCAGCAGCAACGTGTGGCCATCGTGCGAGCGCTGGCACTGGAACCTGAAATCATGTTATTCGACGAGGTAACCTCAGCACTCGATCCCGAGCTTGTTAGTGAAGTGCTCGATGTTGTTCGCCAGCTTAAAGGCGAAGGTATGACACTGATACTGGCAACCCATGAGATGAGTTTTGCACGCGAAGCGGCGGACAGGATTTGCTTCCTGGATAAGGGTGTGATTGTTGAAGAAGGACCTCCCAATCAGATTTTTCATGAACCGAAAGAGAAAAGAACAAAGGAGTTTTTGCGTAGCGTTTTGTAGTCAGGATTTTTTTGTCTCCAGAGAAAATCTGGCAAAAGGTCTCTGGAAATTACGCTATGCCTTTGCACTAGCTATGCCTTTGCACTAGCTATGCCTTTGCACTAGCTATGCCTTTGCACTAGTTGAAAAGACTGAAGAGTATCAACCCGTAGGTGAATGGTACATCGAGGCTGCTTCCGCATGTTGCATGAGAATCTGGTTGCCGAGGCGGGAACATGGCTCAAAAAATCTGCACAAGCTGCAAGCAATGGGAATGTTGCGGCTTATAAGTCATGCAGATTACGCGTGGAAGCTGAGCTTATGGCCGTAAAAAATGTCACACCTGATAAGGTTCTAGAGCGATATGAGGCAGCGATAGCACAGGCAGTGGATCGTGAGCTTTCGGCAGCCCAGTAAAATTATGGGCTGAACGCATGTATCCAACTACGAGCGAAAGCCACGCGGTGCCAACCGGCACGTTCTCGGTGAGTCTTATCAGTTTCGCTGAAGCTTTTGCTGTGCGGGCGATAACGGGCGTGAGTGTCGCCGCCGAACTACACCCGCAACGATACGCTTTCTGAGCCGCAAGGTGTATCTGGGCATTGTCTTCACGCTGCTCAGTGCGACCCGGCGCCCGTCAGGCACAGGCCCGGTTGAAGGCACTTGAGGTGCGAAGCTTCGAGGTCGATCATACGTTTGGCTTGTGGCATCTAGTTTTTACGACGGCTCACGTCGTGTGCTGGAGAAGAACGGGCGGTGGATAAAACCACAGCTGCCTGGTGTGCTTGATGATCATTCGCGGCTGTGTTGCCACGCACAATGGTACCGATCCGAAAACACCGAAGCGTTAGTGCACGGCTTCTCTCAGGCGATTGCCAAACGCAGGCTTCCGAGGTCGCTTATGAGCGATAACGGCAGTGCCATGATCAGTAGCGAGTTCACCCAAGGTCTGCATACGCTGGGCATCGTGCACGAGCGAACACTGCCAAGAAGTGCTAATCAATATGGGAAGCAAGAGACCCTATGGGCCACACTGGAAGGACGATTAATGGCCATGATCAGTGATGCAGAGGATCTGACACTGGAGCAATTAAATCTCTATACCCAGCTCTGGGTGGAGCAAGACTACCATCAGAACCGTCACAGTGAACTGGGTAGCACACCACTGAGACGTTTCCTCGACGCCCCTTCACTGCGGCGCGATGCGCCAGACAGTAACACGCTTCGACGCGCCTTCTGCCATCACGTCACGCGTCGCCAAAGCCGCAGCGATGGCACCGCCGTGCCCGACAGCCGCAAGCCGACCCCATTCAATCGGCCAACAGCGAACAAACACACACTCGAACAACGCCACTACCCAGCGTCAACGGACTGAGTTCGCTGATGACCATGCACCTGAAGCACTACATCGACAGCGGCAGACCACCGACTATGTGCCCTCACCGGGAGCGACTGATGAGAACGACATCGACGCTGAGCACATCACGGTTAACGACAGCAACAATGAGACAACCACCCCATGAACAACAAACACATGGCACTGCACGCTCTGAAGTACAACCCGTTTAGCCCCGAGGTGCCCAGCGAGGCGCTGCTCATTACCCCAGCCATCGATCACTTCTGCTGGCGTGTAGAGACACAGCTGATCAACGAAGGTGGCTTTGCGCTGGTGAGCGGTGAGCCTGGCACACGTAGCTTGTCCATCAGATAGCGTGAGCGCTATGCCATCAATTATCGTGGTTACGCTCATGCCACCTATTTATATAATCGTTCAATAGACGCGTGTGTTCCTGAGAATCAGTTCAGACAACGTGATCCGGTTTTGCGCACCGCTAAATATTCTAATAGTTCGTAAATAACACTGCAGCCTCAACCACTAATTCTATCGGCTGCGCAATATCGACAACTACACCGGCTTCATCACGGCCCAAAGGCTCTAGCAAACTCAATTGACTATCAAGTAGACTTGTTGGCATAAAGTGCTTAGCTCGAGCGGACATACGCCTCGCTATCACATCTCCACTGCCATGCAAATGAATGAAGCCAATAGGCACCCCCGCGGTTTCCAAAAGAAATTGACGATACGAACGTCGCAATGCTGAGCAACTAACTACCACGGGGGCTGGTGTGTTTTTCATAGCACTGGAAACTCGTTTCAACCACGGCCAACGGTCCTCATCGTTTAACGATTCTCCGCGTCGCATTTTTTCGATGTTTTCGATAGCATGCAAGTCATCCGCTTCAATCATCGTGGCATCAATCTTTTCTGCCAAGCACTTGGCAATTGTGCTTTTGCCACACCCCGAAACCCCCATTACGACAAAGTGATTCATGCTAAAGCGATGCCGTAATACCACCATCAACGTAGAGAGTATGACCGTTTACGAAGCTCGAAGCCTTCGAGGACAAAAATATGCAGGCACCAACCAATTCTTCCACATTCCCCCAACGACCGGCAGGAGTACGTTTTTTCAACCATTCAGAAAATGTAGCATCTGCCACTAATGCTGCATTCAATGGCGTATCGAAATACCCAGGCGCCAAGGCATTGCATTGCAATCCATATTTTGCCCAATCAGTGGCCATACCTTTCGTTAAATTACCAACAGCACCTTTAGTTGCCGTATAGGGTGCAATACCAGGACGGGCCAAAGCAGTTTGAACACTGGCTATATTGACAATCTTTCCTTCACCACGATCTATCATATGTTTGCCCACTGCCTGAGACACATGAAAAACACTCGCTATATTCGTTTGCAGTAGCATCTCAAATGCCGCAGGGGGAAACTCTTCTAATGGGCCTCTGTGTTGCATACCCGCGTTGTTAATCAAGATATCAATTCGCGTACCCTCTGCCTCTAGTTGGTTAACTGCTTGTTGAATAGCAGCATGATCAGTTACATCAAATGCACAGGTATGTACAGACGCACCGTACGAATCTAGAGACTCGGCAGCTCCTTTAAGTTTTTCCTCATTCCGTCCATTTAATACAACATCAGCACCCGCGCTAATCAAGCCTTTAGCAAGCGCATAACCAATACCTTGTGAGGAGCCGGTTATCAGAGCCGTTTTACCACTCAAATTAAAAAGATCCATAATTTATTGATGTCCACTAATTGCAAGAATAGGATGTTACCGGTAACAATAGGTAATTTCCAGTCATTTCTCAATAATATAAATTAGCGAATCCAGTAAATGAAAGCAATTGTTGTTCATGCCGCACAAGACATCCGCATCGGATCCTGTGAAGTTAGAGATCCTGGTGACGATGAAATACAGATACAGACTCTGCGCGGTGGTATTTGCGGTTCAGATCTTCACTACGTTCAGCACGGCGGCTTTGGAAGCATAAAACTACGAGAACCCATGATTCTTGGGCATGAAATCTCAGGGCGGGTTATAAAGTCTGGCAAGAATGCACAAAGCCATTTCGCTGGGCAATTGGTCTCGGTATCACCATCGCGACCTTGCTCAACTTGTGGCTACTGTTTACAAGGCAACCCTAACCATTGCATGAATATGCGATTTTATGGCTCTGCTATGCCTTTCCCTCACATTCAAGGAGCCTTTAGAGAAATACTAACTGTTCACAAAGATCAGTGCGCTGATGCAGAAGGACTAAGCCCTGCAGAAGCTGCAATGGCGGAGCCACTGGCGGTAACGATACATGCAGCTAATCAGGCTGGAAGTCTAGTTGGCAAACGCGTTCTTATTACTGGCTGCGGACCAATAGGCCTGCTGTGTGCTCTAGTCGCGCAGCGTGCTGGGGCAAAAGAGGTGGTTACCACCGATATAAGTGACTATCCGTTAGAGGTTGCAAAACAGCTGGGCGTGGACACAACAGTCAATGTCAGGAACTCAAACAATGATGAATCCTTAAACCACTACTACGCGGACAAAGGTTATTTCGACACGCTATTTGAATGCACCGGTGTCAGCTCCGCACTAGCACAAGCAATTCCAGCGTTGAGACCGCGTGGGGTTATCGTGCAACTAGGCTTAGGTGGAGATATGAACTTACCCGTTCAAGCTATAACAGCGAAAGAACTGGAACTTCGAGGCTCATTCAGATTCCACGAGGAGTTTTTTACAGGTGTTTCATGGATGAAATCCAGGAAAATCGATGTTAAGCCACTCATTACGCACTCGTTAGCGTTGGATCAAATGAAAGAGGCATTTGCACTGGCAACCGACCGGAATACGGCGTTGAAAGTTCAGTTGGCATTCGATTGAGGGCGTAAACTATTGCACTAGTCTAGTGCTGTCACGCATGCTAAGAGAGACATCTATCTGAAATCTTTTTTGTTTCTTGGGCTGGTCTTCATCATCATTGAGTAATTGGATAACCAAACCCGCTGCAACTCTACCTACTTCAGTAGGATCAACTTTCACGGTAGTTATTGGTGGCAGCGCGTAACGAGATACTTCAAAGTTTCCAAACCCTGCCACCCCTACATCATTAGGCACCTGAATACCGCGCTCTTGCAGTGCTCTAAGCACGCCAAAAGCAGGTGAGTCTGATACACAAAACACACAGTCGATGTCTTTGTAATAGTCATTAAGATGTGTACCAATAAAATGACCATCTTTGATAGACATAGGTGGCGTACCAAATCGGATCATCCGGTGTGGAGACAGACCAGCAATTTCCATGGCTTTTCTAAAGCCTGTTCGTCTTGCTGCTCCTCGCGTCCATTCATCGTTGGTTTCACATAAAAAAGCGATATTTCTATACCCAAGCTCTATGAGTTTTTCAGTCATCATGAATGAGGCTTTTTCGTTCGAGAAACCCACGGTATACCCAATCGGCTTGGCCGGCGTTTCCCAAAGCTCTACAACTGGAATTTGTGCTTTCTTCAACAACCTGATGGTTCTAGGAGTATGCCCATCAAAGGGTAAGGCTATAGCCTCTGGTCGACGTTTCAGCATACTCTCGACTAACTCTTCCTCCCGCACCATTGAATAGCCCGTGTGGCCGAGCAGGATTTGCATTCCCGTGTTTTCAAGATTTTCAGTAAGAGACTGAACCATCTTGGCATAGTGGACGTTATTCAACGATGGCACTAAAGCTGCCACAAATCCTGATCGCTTTGTTGACAAACTACCGGCCATTTGATCTGGCACGTAGTTCATTTTTTCAACGATTTTTAATATGCGTACTTTGGTGCCTTCCGACACACTACCGTCTGCTCGCATTGCACGAGAAACTGTCATTCTGGATACACCTGCAGCCTTAGCTACATCCTCCATGGTGACCGGATTTATTCTACCTCGGCCGCTCATCGTAACCGTGCAACTATAATCAAGATGGACCCAAGACTACCATAAAAACAATGGGGAGCTGTAATTCCCAGATTAACTTTCAAATGCGTCGAAACTGCTCAAGCCAAACGAGTCCCTCCTCCACGGTACTGCCGCGTGGCTTATACTCTGCCCCAATAAAGCCCCGATAACCGAGCTTTACTAGATTCTCTAATACAAACGGATAATTTACTTCGCCAACATCTGGCTCGCCGCGATCATGTACAGCCGATATTTGCACATGACCGATATAGCCAATGTAATTCTGAAGTAGCGTTACTAGATCACCTTGCACAATTTGAGTGTGAAAGACATCAAACATGACTTTCAGATTGTCTTCTGCTACCGAGTCAACAATAGCCGCTGCGTGTTCTATACTTTTAAAATGGTAGTCGGCAACCGCTCGCGGATTCAAAGGTTCAATCAGAATAGTTTTACCCTCTTTCGCTGCCTGCTGACAGGCGTAGCGCAAATTCTCTCGATAAACTAAATCTGATGTTTTAGTATTCGTACTTTTACCCGCCACAACATTGATATTGGAGGCACCGACAACAGTTGCATACTCTATTGCCTTATCAATGTACTGCCTTGCTAATTCTTCCTTTCCCTCTACCGCCGCAACTCCAAAATAGGAATCACCTGGCGGGCTCAACAAGGTATTAAGCCCTATCATGGGAATGCCGTTAATCTTTAGCAGGTCGGCTATTTCCTTAGCCGGATACTCGTATGGGAAATGACACTCTACAGCATCAAAACCTGCTTTCTTAGCAGCTAAAATTCTTTCCGGCAGCGGCAAGTCAGACCAAAGAAAGCCAATGTTTGCCGAATATTCAAGATTCATAATCTAGCGGCCGTTAACTAAATAAACCGAACATAGTTAGGAGATGGAATCTCGTATTCGTACCCTGTGGTACTCACCAGCCCTGATTCTATGTCCCGGTGAAACAAATTAATCGTAGACGTATCCTGGTTTGCGATTAAAACCGCTTTTCCGCAAGGTGTAATGGAGAAATGTCTAGGAAACTTACCGCCCGTGGGAACAAGACCAATACGCTCCAGCTGGCCATCATCTAGCACTTTAAAAATTGCCAATGAGTTATCCCCACGATTTGATACATATAAAAATCTAGCGTCTGGTGACAACTTTATCTCTGAAACATAGGATACCTGCTCACGATTCTCAAGCGTAGAGACATATTGAATAGGTACTAAGCGGCGTTTTGCCTGCTCTGGGTCTGATGCATCCAATGTGGCAACACACACCGTATTGAACAATTCATTTGATACATAACAGATGTCCATGTTTGGATGCATCACCATATGCCTAGGCCCGGAACCTGCCTCAAACTCTATATGTGTATCTGGCTCTAATACCTTCTTAATGGGGTCGTAACGATACTGAAATATGGCATTTTCGCCCAGGTCAGGGATAAAAACCCAATCTTCCCAAAAATGTGCGCAATGCGCATGAGGCCCAACCTGGCGATTTGTCCAGTGATCTTCTCTATGCGTCACTTGACGCCACGTGCCCTCTTCTCTGTAATGCTGTTTGAAGCTTTGTAACACCTCGCCAAGCTGCCCCGTTTCATCGACGTGAACAACGTCGACGATGGCATCCCAGTAATTAATCACTATGGCAACATCTTTCTGCGGAGACAGGGCCAAGTAGCAAGTAGACTTGCCCGACGCACTAAAAGAATTTACGAGCGCTAATGAGGAATTCTCGCCAACACTGTATTGCAATACATCACCCGTATCTTGAATAGTCTCGACAATGGCATACAGTAGCTTGCCATTGCTATGTGGAATTAATACCGCCGGGTTCAATGCCTCTACGACCTCACGCTCTACAAACTCCCCATCTTTGGTAAGTGTCATACCGTATATACCCTTACCCGAGGAAGGTGCATGAGGTTGATGTGCTAGCGCATCCAAATCAGTGTAGGTGCCGACAAGTAATGGATACTCTTGATCGAGCGCTATTTTTGCTGTTGTCACTACTTTCTCCGTGATTCTATTTTTTGTTGATTGTTTATATCAACCGCGCCCAACAAACGGCATGTCATTAGCCATTACTGTCATATTCAGAACATTGGCCTCCTTGGGTACGCTGAGCATATATAAAATGGCGTCACACACTGGCTTAACTGGGATAGTAGGCTCGGCTAGAGTAGTACCATTAGCTTGCAATACGCCTAGCGCCATCTGATCACCCATTTTTGATGTGACGTTACCCAGGTCTATTTGGCTACAACTAATTCCAAATTGACGACCATCCAAAGACAGGCATTTTGTTAATCCAGAAATGGCATGTTTAGTACACGTGTATGGCGCTGAAAAAGGCCTTGGCGTTGTAGCTGAAACGGAGCCGTTGTTAATAATACGGCCACCATTGGTCTGCTTACGCATTTGTCCAAAAGCGGCCTGAGCGCATAGAAATGCACCGGTGAGATTAATCGAGACTACCTGATTCCAAATATCATTCGCCAGTTCGTCGATTGGCACAGCAGGCGCTGCAATCCCTGCGTTGTTAAAAAGCATATCGACTTGCCCGAACTTAGCGACAGTTTGCTTAAACAAGTCAGATACATCGGTTTGCGCACTAACATCACAGGCAACAGCCAAACCGTCAGTTTTGAACAATGCCACAGTTTCGTCAAGACTCGCCTTGGTTCTACCCGCGACCACTACGTGCCAACCATCATCACTTAACGCAATAGCGACCGCTCTACCAATACCACCACCGCCGCCTGTGATTACCGCTACTTTCTTCATCCTTGTTCCTGTTTTGTTTGCTGAATCAGCACAATGTTATTGAAATAGATCATCCCTTCACGGCACCTGCAGTCATTCCTGTAATTATCTGGCGAGATGCAAACAGTGTGAAAATAATGGGTGGAATTGCTAACAACATGCCTGTGGCCATAATCACCCCCCACTCAACGTTAAATTCAGACATATTGTTAACTATAAGGATTGGTACTGTTTTAGTGTCACGATCTGACAATGCCGAAGCTAAAAGATATTCGTTCCAGGCAATACGGAACGTAAATATCGCAGCAGCAGCTAATCCGGGTTTAATTAACGGAAGTACCACTTTGAAGAAAACCTGAAATGGTCCTGCTCCATCCATACGGGCAGCCTCTTCCAGCTGACGTGGAACCTGCACAATAAAGCTCTGTAAAATCCAGATTACAAACGGTAAATTCATTGCGACGTAAATTAATATTATTCCTGAATGTGTGCCTGCCAGACATAGGTCGCCTCGCCCTCCAAATTCTTCTCTAATCCACGAACCAAACCAGGAAGCTTTTGATATACAAAATTCGTTATTCCACAAACCGAACACTGGCACTAATAATACAGCGGGCGGTACCATTCGAACCATCAGCGTAGAGCCGGACACAGTGTCCCTACCCATAAACTTGAATCTAACCAATGCGTAGGCTGCCATGCAACCAATAACCAGAGTGAGCGCGGTCGATACCAAAGCAATGATTAGTGAGTTAATAAAAGCGCCACCAAACTTCAAACTGCAAAAATCAAGATGCTCAATTTCGTACGGTAAAACATCACACAATGCAGTTTCGTAATTTTGTATGGTGGGTAGAAAAAATAGACCCGACGTACCTGAAATAATATCGACATCGAGCTTGAACGAATTGACGAACATTAGAACAATAGGCCCAACCGCCATGAGCACTAACATGACAATGATTGCGTAAAAGCCCGGATGTTGTTTTTCTGTGATGGCGCTCATTATAGTTCTTCCTCAATCGCTCTAATAGCGCGGGCAGCTCGATATTCTTGTATTCGGTTATAGAACAACATGATTATGGTGACCAGTAGTAGGATCATTAGCAGATAATTCGACATTGCTGCGGCAACACCAAGCTCTCTGAATTCAGTAGCTGTTCTAGATATTCTCAAGGCCAGTATCTCCGTGGATAGACCAGGCCCACCTTCGGTCATTACCAGGATGACCTCCAACACTTTGAATGCGTCTATTAAACGAAGTAGTCCTGTAACAATGAGCACCGGCATCATTAACGGAATTTTGATGTGCACAATCTGTTGCCAGCCTGTGGCACCATCAATACGTGCAGCTTCTAATGCAGAACGTGGTAGTGACTGTAGAGCCGCTAGCGACAATATGAATATGAACGGTGTCCACTGCCAGACATCCGCAATGATAATAGATGCCAAAGCATGCTGACCGAGCCAATCAACAGACTCTAAACCCACCGACTTTAAAGAATTATTAAAGATACCCACCGTCGGGTGGTACATATATCGCCAGACCAATCCTACAACTACTGGCGCGATCATCATTGGCAATATAAAAAGTGTTCGCAAGATCGACATGCCTCGCAGTTTTCTATCGAGTAACAATGCTAGCCCGACACCTAGTACCATTTCAATACAGACCACTGAAACAGCAAACTTTAAAGTCACGCCGACACTTTCACGAAAGCTGGGGTCACTCCATAGCGTTATGTAGTTAGCAAAGCCAACATAGGTTGACTCACCTAGGGATTGACTAGGGTCCCAGTCTCTAAAACTGCCGAATACCATATACCCCAAAGGATACAAAAGAGCCAATGCCATGATAATTAGCGCTGGAGCCAAAAAGATATAGGGCGTTAGACGATTGAATGTCGCTGTACTCATAGGATCTGTTTACGGGTAGCGAGATTGATGCGATGAATTCAAAATAAACTATCGGGCACCTAGCATGCCCAATAGTAGTCTTGCGAAAAGTTACTGGTCCCAGGTGTAGTAGCCAGCTTCATCCATTATTACTTTTGCACGTGACGCAACACCGTCTAGCGCTTCTTGAATATCCAAGTCTTCAGTTAGCACTTTAGATAGCGTCGTTCCTAGATCAGCATTTATTTTTCCCCAAGCAGGAATGATTGGACGCCAATCTGGATCGGCGTACTCTAAGGCTTCACCAAAGATCTTCATGTGCGGGAACTTCTCATTAACATCAGCGTCCTGGTGAGTTGAAAAGCGTGAAGGATTTCCACCTGCCATAGCGACTAGCTTGTCACCTTTTTTAGATGTCAGCCATTGCATTAGTAGAAATGCTGCTTCTTTGTTCTCCGCATTTTTGGGAATACCAATACCAAATCCGCCAGTTTGACTACCACGACGCGTACCCATTGGGTGCATTGCCCAACCTACTTTTCCAACAACCTTAGACTTGCTTGGGTCGTCGATTTGCCCTGCCACTACAGTAGTGTCGAGAAACATCGCTGTATCACCAGATAGAAACGAACCTAGTGCTTCACCAAAACCAAAGCTAGCTGCGCCTTCCGGGCCACAATCGACGATTGTTTTTAAGGCGTTTGCAGCCTGCACTCCAGCAGCATTGTTGACAGTGGGATTCCAACTATCATCAAATACTCTCCCACCCAGTGGTGCAAGATGAAGCAAAAATGCATGAGCGGCATGATGACCTGATGCTGCACGTGAGCTCAATCCACCCATACCCGGCTCTAGCTCAGGAATTTTGCAAGCAAGCTCTAGAAGTTCATCGTAGGTTTCAGGAACTTTGAGGTCATGCTCTTCGAAGATATCCTTTCTATAGCCTAGTACCGATGTTTCTGACCCATAAGGAATACCGAATAAAGATCCCGTCTTTCCTTGAAGATAACCTTTGTTGCCACCTGCAAAACCGATATTGTAAACATAACCGTCAATAAGATCATCAGCGTCATAGGAGGGATCAGACAACTTAGGGTTCATGAAATAACGAGCCAAATTTTCCAACTGATCAGCATAGACATAGTCGGCTTTTGAGAACACGACGTAGGCAACCAGATCGTAGTCTCCTTCATCTTGTCCAAGTTCCAACGTTTGCCTTTCACGCATTTTCAAGTAAGGAAGTTGATCAACTTCTACTTCAATACCGGTCTCTTTCGTAAATTCGGGCAGAATTTTTCTTACCGCATCGTAGTGTGGATGCGCTGGGAAATTCACAACCAATGTAGTGCCGGCATAGTCATCGTATGGACCTGCAACTGCCAGCCCGGTTGATAGTGCCGACGCAGCTACCATTGATGCCGTCGCTGCCCATCGCAGTGACTTAGTAATTTTCATCATTTACTCCTCCGATTGATACAACTAAAATTGATACTACTTTTAAAATAAGAAACGACTAGCGAATAGCCTCACCGTTACCCAAATCAAACAAATGTAATTCCGAGAGATCTATTCTGAATCGTAGTTTTTCACCAAGGCTGACAGGTGTGTCAGACTTGAGCTCCACCATGACCTTCTCTCCCCCGCAATCACCGATAAGTACTGATTGTGCCCCGACATACTCGGACACTACGACGTCCACCTCAATGGCATCTTCAAGATGCCCGCTTGGGTCGAACGACAAGTCAGATGGCCTAATACCAACATCCACCTGTGAAGACTTTGATTTTAGTAATCGCTGCCTTATGCTTTCGTCACAGCGTATCTTGAATTTTGGGCCAACCAGATACGTGACGTCGTCGTTAACCTCAACCGTAGCACTTAGAAAATTCATGGGTGGAGTTCCTAAAAACCCAGCTACGAACTTATTGATTGGTCGCTTAAATAGCTCTTCTGGTGTGCCTTGTTGTTGTATTTTACCTGCGTGCATAACAACAATTCGATCGGCTAATGTCATCGCCTCGATCTGATCGTGGGTTACATAAATCATATTTTTATGAACACGCTGACGAAGCGTTGCAAGCTCTGCCCGCATTTGCGTGCGTAGCTTTGCATCCAGATTCGACAGAGGCTCATCGAACAAGAAGGTTGAACTATCGCGAGTTAACGCACGACCCATAGCAACCCGTTGACGCTGCCCACCTGATAGCTCTGCAGGTTTTCTGTGCAGATAATCAGTGAGGCCAAGCATTTCTGCTACAGCACCGATCTTCTCATCGATTTCTTTTTTGGGTCTTTTTTGCAGCCGAAGCGCAAATGACATGTTCTTTGCTACGTTCATGTGCGGGTATAGAGCATAGTCTTGGAAGACCATGGCAAGATCGCGCTCTTTGGGCTCAAGATGGCTCACAGCACGCCCGTCTATATAGATCTCCCCCTCGGATACAGTCTCTAACCCGGCTATCATTCTCAACGTTGTGGACTTGCCACAACCAGAAGGCCCAACGAGAACGGTGAATTCAGCGTCTTCCATTTCTAAACTAATGCCATGAAGAACTTCAATGTTCCCATAACGCTTGGTCAGATTATCTAGCTTGATTTTCGGCATGGTATGTATCTGCTTCGCTTAATAAAAAGTCAGGAATAGGTACTTACCCTCGACTTTATGTTACCGGTAACATATTTTACCAACTATACAGCCAGACTGTATTTCCACGCAAGCACTAATTAAAAATTCTATTGAGATCACCAAGTCCGAGAGCTCAGAAGCTTGCACCCTAACGCCCCCACAGAACCCACCGAGCAGATTTCCCGCAATGGGCTCTTCGATTGCAGATTTACAGAAACGACAAATGATCCAGATCATCAAACTTGAATCTGATCCCAGGTGTTCGCAGCGGGTATGAACTAAGCACCTTACGGTATTTCTCCCAGTTCATTCGGCCTCGCTGCCTCCGCGAGCTTAAAATCGTACGCCAGTACTTCAACGTTTGGTAGTAGACACGCTTCAAGGCCGGATAGTTGCTGATGATGCCGTAATAGTTGAAGTGACCAGATAACCGTTGGTTGATCAATTTTACCTGTTCGCGCAACGGCAGATGCCGCCACTTTCGCTTATTAAACTTCATCCTGTTCAAAAACCGATTCAGCCGTGTGCGCTCAGTTAGGAATTCTAACTTGAAACGCCCCGTCTTTGTCGTTGAACAGTACAACCTGAATCCCAGAAAATACAGCGTCTCCAGCTTTTCATTGTG
>Ga0209828_1000566_pt1 | contig 35085 bp, 31 predicted proteins | sample MaitaG_FD_187429 | JGI IMG/M metagenome (GOLD analysis project Ga0209828, IMG submission 187429) | Marine algal microbial communities from Maine, USA - Maine_Asex2 metaG (SPAdes) (version 2) | ecosystem: Host-associated > Algae > Red algae > Unclassified | place: Maine, USA | collected 2015-01-05
TAATTGCTAAAAACAGATATTGAAGTTTAAATGCAAAGGCTGTACTTATATTTACTACAATAAAAACAAGAGCAAAACTGCCCACATCAACCAGCAAGGCATGATGGTCTGGAAAGATATAATTCCAACCCTCTCTAAATCCAAAAATATACATCGTGACCGCCAATGCTTGCGCTATGTATAAAGGAATACCAATAGCTCCCCCAGCCTCTAGCCCTAAACTTTGTGTAATGATCGAAAATGCGCCTCCTTTTCCTATCCGAATATTCGTTGTAATCGAAGACATGGAAAGTGTAGTCAGGAATGTAATGCCACAGGCAAGTAAAATGATGCCTAGAGCCCCAATTAGGCCTGCATTTCCAACTACCCACCCCTCTCTGATATACATAATCACACCAAGGATGGTTAGAACAGCAGGCGTAAAAACTCCTGAGAAAGTTCCAAACTTCTTTACTTTGCTTTTTTCTTCTGGCGTACTGATATTAATCCGTTTGGCGTAAAGCTACGGATTTTTCCTAGGGCTAAGTACCCTTGGATTACATGTTTATTTTATCCTCAATGAACCATGTTCAAGATTCACAGTTAATTTACCCATTTTCCCAGAACCTCCTCTATACGTTCCTTTTATATCCGTGTCATGGTCTTCTATGATTTTGGTTTTTATTTCAAAGTTTTCAGGCAGCTTGGCACTCATAAATGTGCCTGTAATATCAAGCTCTAGATTGTTATCTGTTGTGATGTCTACATCTCCGAAGCTAGACTCTACGAAACCCGTTTGAAAACTATCTCCGAGCTCTTTGATTTTTGTATCCCCGTGTTCGTTTTCTATTTTAAAAGACTCATTTATATTTGCAATTGTATAGTAGGTAAATGAACTTTCTGCGACTAAAGTACTCACCGTATTAATTTCTATATCTGAATGCGATCCCTCGTTTACCATAGACCTCACATTTCCTATTGTATAATCTCCAAAACCCGCATCTGCAGTAATATCGTTTGCTGTCTTAACAACTACATCGGAATGTTGGCTTTCGATGGTCAAATTATGTACCTGGATGCAGTTAAAATCACCAAAATTTACTTCTACTGTTGCATCGGTAAGGTTTTGAACCTCTACGCTGCCGTGAGCAATATTCAATTCTAAAACATCAGTAAAACTTTCAGCTATGAGATCGCCAAATTGTAGGTCAATATCTGCGTTTGTTACATCCGTCTGAATTATAACATCTCCATGTTGGTTTTCAATATCAATACTCGTGTTTTCAGGGATTGTTATCGTGTAGTCTACAGAAAAATTATCGTCGTTACTTCTCCAAGAAAATGACCAACTATCAAGCCAAGATTCCTTTCCTCCTGTCGTTGTTTCTGCCCGCACACCGGCTGTTGTTTCGGTCAGTTGCACATCAATTGTTTCAAATAGCTTGTCTGCCCGTTCTTGATTTTTTGCCGCTACCTTAATTAATACATCTACGACTATTTTTCCGGAACCTCCTTTTACAAGTTTAACAAATCCAAAACTGTTCTCCACTTCCAAATGGGGCATACTTCCGACAGCATAGCTTTCGTGGATTTTTTTAGTAAAATCTTTTTTGCCTCCATTTGCAAAGGCGTATTGTGCAGCGAGAATAGTTAATGTTAAAAGTATTATTTTTTTCATGTTATTACTGTTTAATAAATAGTACTACTCTCTTTTGATTGAGTCTCTAAATCATTTTCTTTTACTTCAGACAAGATACGTTCTAATGCTGCCAACTTTGCTTGATAATTTTGCATCATAGCGTGTATAACAACACGAGAATTTGCACCGCTGTTTTCTATAAGTTCTGCTTTTAGTTCTAAATGTATTTGGTCAAGGAGTTCAATGTCCGTTAGTAGTTTTTTGTCAAAATCATATTCTGATAATTCATTTAATTTGTTGTTTACTAACTTTGTATATTTTTTCTCCGATTCTTCGATTTGCTGCTGCACTAAAATCTCCGAATTGCTATGACTATTTCCTATAAACAAGCCTATTCCAGCACCAAAACTCACAAGAATAAGCGCAGCTGCAGCATATTTATACCAACTTATTCTCCTAATCGTTTTCTCTGGTCTTATCTCAGTATAAATATTAGACCAGACTTTGTCACGCGGAGTTTCTGAGTCAAAATGTTCTCTGTTCTTTCTTACGAATTTTTCTAAATTGTCACTCATTGTATTCTTTTTTTTATGCTAATAATACGCTGGAGTTTTCTTCCTCAATTAAAATTTCTCTTAGTTTCTTTTTCGCTCTACTGTACTGTGTTTTTGAAGTACTTACAGAAATATCGAGTATGTCTGCAATTTCTTGATGATCATATCCTTCCATCAAATACAAGTTTAAAACGGTTCTAAAACCAGGAGCTAGTTGCATCATCCCCGATTTTATTTTATCCACAGATAATAATTGTTGTGGAATATGAACGGGCTCTTGGACTAGAGGAATATTATCAATCTCTTCAAATAACATTTTCTTCTTCTTTAAATGGTTTAGACAATTATTAATCACAATCCTCTTTATCCATGCTCCGGGAGTCGACTGATATCCAAACTGATGCAATTTTGTAAATACATCTACAAAGGCATTTTGTAAGACATCTTCTGCATCTACCTTGCTTTTCATCATTCGCATGCAGATATTGAACATCGCGTGGGAGTAAAGATCATATAGCTTATACTGTGCCTCCTGATTGCCAGACCTGCATTTCTCTATTAAATCTTTATGTAAAACGATTTCAGCCAAACGGAATTAATTGTCATTCAAAGGTAAGGACAATTCAATTTAGGAAAGGTTGCATTCGATAATGAACAAAGTATAATTAATAATGAGCAATGAGCAGGGAATAATGAGCAAGGAATATGGAATATGGAATATTAGTAGGAGGGTTTAGCGCGGAGCGCTAGGGTGTGGATAGGTATGCGTGCTGCGCACTAGGGTATGGAAAGGGAGATAATTGATAATGGATACTGAAAGATTTCGAGAGAGAGCGGCGTGTTCGAAGGAAGGAATGTTATATTTTGTTCTGAATTTCAAGACTGTGCACGTTGTGAACGATCAACAATTATTCCTTATTAATTATACATTACTAATTAAACCTACTCTTCCTCAGAAATGTCAAGTTTATCAGCAAGTTGCTCTTCTGTGAGTTTCTTATCGACTACTGTTGCATCAAGGAAAGAATTCAACTTGTCCACATTTAGATTCGTCTCTAGCTCACCGAATGGGCTTATTTTGATATCGAACCCAGAAAGATCTTCATGTACTTTCGGGTTTCCTTTTTGTTTCATTTTCTTTGGCATACAGATGAATTATACTTAATCAACGTAGAGCTACAGGTGTGCAGTTCCATTATTCTTCAATTTCTTCAAGAAAGTTTCCCCAAACCCAGCCTTCCTTATCAGCATACTGAATTCTACACCATTTTCCTTGCTTCCCTTCTAGAAAGAATGTTTCCGTGCCGTAGTACATAATACGTACTAAGGTACTGTCCGCTAATTTAGCGATAACTGAAGAAGTCAGAGAGGCATCATCTCTCATGTTTACATAACTACTTTTTATATTCACCCGTGCAGGAGGGTAGCCTTGGTTTCCTCTGCATTTTTTAAGCTCTTTCTCCATTTTATGGATTTGAGCAGTATAAGCAGCATTATCTACTAATAGCTTTTCAACATTTACGGCAGGTACTTTACTTGGGTCTTCTTTATCAAATAGCTCCATTGGACTCTTCTTAAAATACACGGATGCTAATAACCATGTAGTTATTAAGCCAAATATTGCATACAGCAACCATTGGATAGCCAAACCTCCACCCTTTTTGTTCCTTCTGGACATAGTAATCTCTCTTTAAGTGTGTGTGTGAAGTGGACGTGGGGATTGATTCTTTATAGAAACTCTAATTTAAACTTTTGCTAGCTCAGATTTCAAATATTCGATAACTTTTATTTCCATCGAATCTACCTCCCTTAATTCAGACAGATACCAACTGATCCAGTCACTTAAATGGATAAAATAAATGGATTTTTCAATCAATGAGTTGCCTTTGGAGTATATATCTATAATTGTCTTGGTATATTTCCCTATTATTTCTTTATTGATATCCATTCGAAGTTGATTTCTTCTCAAATCATCTTTGTTTCTGAAATACAGCACTGCCAACCGTTCGTCTCGCGTTGTCCACCCAACCAACTCATTATGATTCATCTCAGGAATCACATGATGCCAGCATAGCATTTTTGCATTTTCATTGATTTGCTGCCTGAGTCTAACTGCAACTGCCTCCATTCTATCAGTTGTATAAATGACAGGAATCTTATTATAGATCTTTTCTGCGATGCTTTTAGCTTCTGCTTGTATGGCATCAATATCGAATTTTATAAGGTCAATGCTGGCTTTTACTTTATTGAGCGCACTATCCCCAATGATATTAAGTTTATTCAATATGCACAGTTGTTGCACAAGTGAATATCCCAAACATGCGCGTGGCGACGGCCATCCAGATGGAATTTGAATATAGTCTAAGTTATGTTCCTTTGCTTGTTCAATAAGTTTACCACCACTAGATATAACTACCAATTTTGCCCCTGTCTTTAAAATCTGATTAAAGGTGTGCAGTGTTTCTTCTGTATTCCCTGAATATGAGGAACAAATTGCCAATGTGTTTTTATCTACGAAAGCTGGAATGGTGTAGCCTTTTCCAATCAAAAGTGGAACCTTGGATTCTTCGCGAATAAATTCATTTACAAAATTAGCACCAATACCAGAACCTCCTAAGCCAGCTACAAATACTTTCTGGATCTCTAGATTGTGGGTGTTTATTTCTGCATTAGTTCCAATCTCCAATGCCTCTTTAAGCTGCGCTGGAAATTTCTCAATTAAGGTATTCATCATAATGCTATAAAATTAAACAGATTTAGCAATACCAACTATTTTATTTATAAATCGTCATCTACAAACGACTTTTATGGGGTTTCTTACAATTTTCAGACAACAAAGCATATTTCTCTTTTATCTTTACATATGCGCAACACGCAAGAAACTGGAAATCACGGCGAAGAGCTGGCTAAAATATTTCTACTTGAGCAAGGTTACTTAATACTCGAAGAAAATTGGCGATATAAGAAAGCGGAGATTGACATCATAAGTGTAAAGGATAATCAACTTGTAATTGTAGAGGTTAAGACGCGTGCAAGCGTTCATTTTGGATCCCCTGAAGAGTTTGTTAGTCAAGACCAACAGGACCATTTATTTGTAGCGGCAAATGCGTACATGGAAGAAAAAAATATTGAAAAAGAACTTCGTTTTGACATTATTGCAATTGTGATACCTAATCCCCAGAATACAAAAATCAAACATATTGAAGATGCATTCTATCCTGGAGAATTCTAAACACAACTAAATCATTAAGCACCATAACTATACAATTATGAAATACACTCTTTTTCTTCTGATGATCCCATTATTTACTTTTGGCCAAGATCGCTTTGATAAAGTAGAAATCAAAAGTCAGCAATTAAGTGACAACATTTATATGTTAGAAGGATCTGGTGGAAACATTGCTGTACTCACTGGAGCAGACGGGACACTTATGATTGACTCCCAGTTTGGTGAGTTATCAGAAAAAATAAAATCTGCAATTTCTGAAATAGCGACTGGCGATATAAAATATTTAGTCAATACACATTGGCATGGTGATCATACTGGTGGAAATGGAAACTTTAATGATGCGGGTGCTACTATTGTAGCGCACAAAAACGTGCGTGAACGCATTAGTACTGATCAAGTTATGAAAGCTTTTAATAGAGAGGTAAAAGCAAAATCAGAAAATTATTGGCCAGAAATCACTTTTGAAGAAGGCATGGATTTACATTTGAATGGTCAAGATATAATGATAGTACACGCAGATAATGCACATACAGATGGGGATGCTTTTGTTTATTTTACACAAGCGAATGTACTACATATGGGAGATGTTTTTTTTAAGGATCGTTTCCCATTTATAGATCTTGGTTCTGGAGGAACCATTAATGGTTATATCAAAGCGGTACAAGCTGCATTGATGATTACTGACAGTGAAACACAGATCATTCCTGGACATGGGAAATTAGCAACCCAATTTGACTTGATAAACTACCATAACATGCTAACAACTATGAAAAGCAGAGTTCAGCATGCAACTGCAGAAGGACAAACTATAGACCAAATGAAAACAGCTGGTCTTGATAAAAGTTTTGAAACTTGGGGAACTGGATTTATAGCTCCTGATTCTTTTATTAATACAATCTGGACAGATCTAGATCGTGAGAAGCAATAGGGTCATGATTGCTAATTAGTAATGAGGTAGGTATAAAGGAGAGAATGAATAATTATTTTGTGTTCTCTTTTGCGACTTGATTCTTCACATATTAAAATTTATAAAAAATAAAATCAATGGATATTGGCGCAATGCTTTCTAAATGGTTTCCTACGGTTTTCACCATATTGTTTGTAATCGGTATATACTATTTAGTAAAATATATTTTAGATAAGTCGTCTAAAAATCGTGTTGAAGATAGCTCCTTGTTACGCACAATTCTACTCTTATGTATTGGGCTCATTGGCGCCATCATAATCATACTTGCCATCCCTATGCCTGATTCTCTAAAAGGGCAGGTAACAAGTTTAATAGGTATTGTTATCTCAGCTATACTCGCATTGAGTTCGGCTACATTTTTTGGAAATGGTTTGGCCGGTATAATGCTGCGGTCTATAAATAACTTTAGAACTGGAGATTTCATTCAGGTAAACGATCATTTTGGCCGTGTCTCTGAGCGTGGATTATTTCACACAGAAATACAAACAGAAAACCGAGATCTTATCACTTTACCAAATATGATGCTAGCAACCAATCCCGTGCGTGTGGTGCGTACTTCAGGAACATTTGTCGAGGGTGTTGTTTCACTAGGTTACGATGTAAATCAGAATTATATTAAAGAAACATTACTCAAAGCAGCAAAGAATGCTGGATTAGGAGATCCTTTTGTACGCGTTGCTGAACTTGGCGATTTTTCCGTATTGTACAAAGTGTACGGTATGTTAAAAGATGCCAAAACTATCGTCGCTGCAAAATCTAAGCTTAATAGCGAAATGCTAGATTCTCTTCATGATGCGGGTATTGAAATTGTATCCCCTACTTTTATGAATCAAAGGCAAGTAGCTGGCACCATTTTTATTCCTAAGAAGGTACATTTGAAAACAGAAGTAGCTGAGTCCGAAAAAGCAGAGAACTTAGTCTTTGATAAAGCAGAGGAAGCGGAGTCCATCGAAAAAAGAAAAGGGAATGTTGCCGAAATCCAAACAAAGATCACCGAACTAGAAAAAGAAATGAAATCTACTGACGAACACTCTTTGTTAGAAATGAGAGAAAGGTTAGATAAGTTGCAACGTATTCGCGACACTATGAAAGCACGCATAGAGGACAAGATTGAAAAATTGGGAAGTGACTCATAGAATCCGTAAACAGCTAAAGTCTTGCAAAACTCACGCTTACCTTAAATTTTCCTGCACTAACTCTCTTTGTTTTCTTTATTAAACGAATATGTCAAAAAAAAATGCAATAAAAGAAGATCAAGAAAGCATCCGCGAAAACTTGGAGGTCTGTATTCATGCTAAAACAGATTTCGAAATTATCTATTCATGCGACTCAGCAGAAGCGTTTATTGAAGGGTAAAGGACTAACAATCAAGCAGATATCATGTTATTAGATATTTGATTACCAGTGGTTTCTGGAATAGAAGGTATTCCAAAAATTAAGTGCTGTGCTAAAGACAAAGTCATCATAATTTTTTCCACTTATGAAGAAGCAGAAGAAATATACGGTGCTCTTTGTGCAGGTGCATGCTCATACATTTCAAAAAGAAATTCTCTCCAAAAGGTCGTAGATGCCCTTGTTGTTTTTGTTGCGGAGGGAGGTGCTAATATGTCTCCCATGATTGCAAAAAGGATCTGAATATTTTCTAAGTAACTTTCAAAGAAAAAGGATGATTCATTATAAATCCAAGTTCATTCATCTAACTAAGGGGTCTAAAAAAAGTGCAGCTATGTCAAAACTATAAATAGAGTGGCATAGCATGCACAACGAAAGTTGTCACGATTAATTTCACTTTATTCAATCTTATAGGTCTTTGAAAACCCTATGACTTATGCCATTGAGTTGACATTCTTGTGAAGCTATGTCAGAACTAATATTGTAAAGAAATGACATAGCCTGCACAATGGAAGTTGTTAGAATTGTTTTCACTTTATTTAATACTACATACCGTATAGAACCTAAGATCTGCAGCTTTGCGTTCATATAATTTTTAATGATTGCCAGCAATTCTATCTGCTTACTATCTATATATAACTTTTACAAAGATAAATGTTACCCAATTAGTCCTTGTCACTCAAATGGGTGAATTAGCTGTAAATCTAAATTTGATGATTATAACTAAGAGATCATTACTTGTTCGTACAATCAGTTTTGATTAATACCCAATTCGTAAGAATCTACTGTAAGCATAGTCACCAGTTTGCTGGGGACCGTAATGCATGTAGAAACTTACCCACGTGCACAAGTAGGTTGGTTCTGGGTAGCCCGCCACTGAGTAAAGCGAAGAAGCACGCCCTCATCAAAAATTTATTTTAAAAACGCCTTCACTGCACTTGTTATTTGGCCATATTCCAGTAGAAAACCATCATGACCAAACGCACTTTTAATTTCGACAAAGTAACCCTTCGGTATATAATCCGCAAGAAATTTCTGTTCTTCTATAGGGATGAGAATATCTGTATCAATCCCAAGGCAGAGTGTGTTACTGACGATTTTAGATAGTGCTTTTTTCACTGAGCCTCTCCCTCTACCTATATTGTGTGTATCAAGAGTTTTTAGTAACTTATAATAGCATGTGGGATCAAACCTTTGCACTAATTTCTCGCCCTGATAACGAATGTAGGAACTTGCTTTAAAGTCATCAACAACCTGTATATCCTCTTCTTTTTGTGCTGTATTAATAGAGTCAAATGTTCTGTAAAAATTTAATGCCATCCCTCGGGCCGCCTTTAAACCTAGCTGTCCTGCCTTCTCGCTTTCTGTGCCAAAACTACTGTCCGCCTCTATCGCCATACGCTGCCCTTCATGTACACCAATGTTAAATGGACTTTCTTGAGCTGCTGAACACATTAATACTAAATGCTCCACTTCTAGCTCGAGTAAATATGCCATCTCAAGTGCAATATTGCCACCACAAGATCCGCCGATAAGTAGGTGTATACCTTGAATTCCTAAGTGCTCTGCTAAAAGAATATTTGCTTTTGCAGAATCGCGCAAAGTGGTTTTTGGAAACGCTATTCCATACTTTTTTCCTGAGGCTGGATTATTCGAAAGAGGTGATGAACTTCCATAGGGCGAACCAAGATTATTAGCACAAATTATAAAGTGTTTTGCGGGATCAAATAGTTCTCCTTCTCCAAATAATCCTGGCCACCATTCTGACACATCCGAGTTTGCTGTCAGCGCATGACAAACCCAAATTACATTATCTTTTTCTGTATTCATTTTCCCATAAGTCGTGTAACTTATTTCTAAGTTGGCGAGTGTACCTCCTATTTCTGAGTTGAATGACTTATTGTATTGGTATGTTGCTCTATTCACTATATATTATTTAATGCTTGGATAAAATCATTTTTAATATCATCAATATGCTCTAATCCCACGGAGACTCTTACGAGACCATCTGTAATTCCTGTTGCAAGTCTATCTTCTTTAGGCACCCTGAGATGTGTTGTGGATGCTGGATGGGATACAATTGTGCGCGTGTCCCCAATATTTGCCGTAAGCGAGCACATTTTAATGGCATTTAGAAATTGTATTCCTTTTTCTATTCCTCCTTCTATCTCGAAAGTGACAATCCCTCCACCTTGCAACATCTGCTTTTTAGCAATAGCATATTGGGGATGCGATTCTAAAAATGGATAGTTTACTTTTTTAATTTGCTTCTGTGTTTGCAAAAATTTGGCGAGTGTCCATGCATTCTCACAATGGCGATCCATTCTGACCGCCAATGTTTCTAAACTTTTACTTAGAATCCAGGCATTAAACGGAGAGAGACTTGCTCCTGTTCTTCTTATAAATTGATATACTTTTTCGATGTGTTCTTTGCTCCCCGCTACTGCGCCTCCTAAAACGCGTCCTTGGCCGTCTATAAATTTGGTTGCAGAATGTACAATCAAGTCTGCACCGAATTTTGCTGGCTGTTGTAAATAGGGTGTAGCAAAACAATTGTCTACGTTAAATAGGATTCCGCGTGACTTGCACAGCTCTGATGCGAATTGCATATCGATTATATCTAAACCAGGATTGGAAGGGGTTTCTATATAGAACATTTTTGTGTTTTCTTCTATCGCTCCTTCCCAAGTATTCGGCTTTCTAGGATCTACAAATGTGCAGCTGATGCCATACTCCGTAAGGGTATTGCTTAACACTTGAAACGTGGAGCCAAAAATTGCTCTAGATGCAACGAGGTGGTCTCCTTGCTTTAAGAATGTAAGAAAACTGGCAAAGACAGCTGCCATTCCACTTGCAGTTGCCATTGCGGATTCCACTCCCTCCAACGCGGCAATTTTCTCTTCAAATTCTCGGACGCTTGGGTTAGAAAACCGACTATAAATATTGCCTTGCTCATCTCCTGCAAATATGGCTTGCATTTGTTCTGCGTTTTCAAATACAAAGGAAGAGGTTGGGTAAATCCCTGTGCTGTGCTCACGATGTTGCGATCTTTCTGTCTGTATCCGAATGGCGCGTGTTTCAAATTTCATATTTGTGCGTTTAGAGATTTACGTATTGTCTATAAATAAAAAGCCTTCCAGAATCTATCCTGAAAGGCTTGCTTTTTCGTTAAGTACGAATATCAGGATACGGCTTGCCTTTTCGGACAACACATACACATTTTGGCGATATTCATAATTCTAATCAAGATCTAAATATAGATTTAAATAAAATGGAAATCCATTTTAAGACCATCTTAAATAAATTTTAAGATTCAATAATTTCAAAGCTACTTGTAATCTTCGCCACCTTCTCCAACATTAAAGATACGGAACAATATTTTTCCAGAGATGAGTTAACTGCCTGCTCTGCTTTTTTATCTTTTATATTCCCGTACAACTTATAATGTAAATGGATATCCGTGTAGGTTCTTGGAATTTCCTCTCTGCGTTTACCTTCTACTTCTACCTCTATATGTTTGAGATCTTGTTTCATTTTTTCTAGGATCATAACGATATCAATTGTACTGCATCCTGCTGCTGCCATAAGTACTGCCTGCATGGGACCAGTTGCTTTCCCGTTAGTTCCTAGCTGGACCTTGTGACCACTGTCATTTTCTCCTGTGAATAGATCCAGTGCACCGTCAGATTTTAATGTAATTTTCAATGTATTATATTTTAGACTTCAAATTACGAAAAGACAATCGTCTTATTTTTATAAGGCATGACCTTATGATTAATATGTTCCCAAACCGCCTGGGCCAAGACTCTTTTTTCAACATCTTTTCCTTTTCGCTTCATCTCTCTGATAGAATCATTATGAGAAATCGGAATTATATCTTGGACAATGATAGGTCCTGCATCTAGTTCTTCTGTGACATAATGTGCTGTGGCTCCCATTATCTTGACTCCTCGTTCGTATGCTGATCGATACGGATTTGCACCTGGGAAAGCGGGTAGCGAAGAATGATGAATATTAATTATGCGATTCGGAAACTGTTTGATGAAATCCGAAGTAAGGATTTGCATATATCTTGCAAGTATAATAAAGTCAATATTGTACTTATCAAGTAGTGCTTTTTCTTCTGCCTCCTGTTGTTTCTTGTTTGTTTTATTAATCGGAACATAGTAGTACGGGATATTGTGGCGTTCCGCAATGGGTTTAAACTTTTCATGATTGCTTATAATTAGTGGAATTTCAATTTTCCATTCTCCTGATTCCCATCTATTGAGAATATCAAAAAAGCAATGTGCATGTTTAGAAACGAACAGTGCTGCTCTAGGAATACATTTGCAAAACTCAATTTTCCAACCCAGTTCGAATCGCTTTGCAACGAGCGTTTCAAAATAGTCTGTAATTTTATCTTGTGGAATGCCGAAGCCTTTTAGCTCCCATTCTACGCGCATAAAAAATTGCTTAGTCTCGCTATCAATGTGTTCGTCTAAGGTTAGAATATTTCCATCATTCTTCAGAAGGAAATCTGTAACAGCTGCAACGACACCTCTTTGGTCGGGGCAGCTTAGAAGGAGAATTGCTGTGTCTTTCAATTTATTCGTGTTTAATATATCTATATAATGATAAGAAAAAGACAAAAAGCAAGCCCAAAAATCTGCCTCTTATTTATTCTTAATCTTTATGACGAGCGCGCAACATTCTCAAGGTATACTTTAAGTGAAAAAAATAATTGCATGGGTACTGATGGTTCTAAAAACGTTGAAAATCTTCTTACTGCACTTAGATTTCAGTTTACATAAAGTAAATTTATTTAAAAAACATAATTCTGCCTTTATCACTATAAGTTCTTTATTATTTCTTTAAGTCTTAGAATTTGCCTATTATCAATGGCATTAATTAAATTTTATCAAATAAAACGAAAACAATGATTGGTACAATTATTTCTCTTCTTACGGGTGCATTGGGTGGTAATGTTGCTGGAAAGCTCATGCCAAATGCTTCATTAGGTACACTTTGGAACTCCGTAGCAGGAATTGCTGGGGGTGGAATTGGCTCTACAATTCTAGGAATGCTTGGAATAGGTGCTGCTTCTGCAGCGGATGCTGCTGGCAGTGGTGGGGTACCAGATATTGGAACACTACTGGGAATGGGTGGCTCTGGTTTAGTAGGAGGTGGTGTTGTGATGGCTGTTATAGGCTTCATCAAAAATGCAATGAACAAAGGTTAATACAACCCTTATTCAAAAAACCCACTCTTTTGAGTGGGCTTTTTATTTACCTACTATCCTGCCCAACCCTCTCTATCTAAACTCCTATACTGAATCGCTTCCGACAGATGTTGTATTGTAATGGCATCTTTTTCTTCTAAATCTGCAACTGTTCTTGCTACTTTTAATATCCTGTCGTATGCTCGTGCAGAGAGTTGCAATTTTTCCATTGCCGTTTTTAATAACCGCAAGCCTTCCTCTGAAATTTGGCAAAGTTCACGCACCATTCTACTGGACATATGTGCATTGCAATAGACATCTTTTCGTTTGTTAAATCTTGCTGCTTGAATTAAGCGCGCACGTACGACCCGTTTAGAAATATCTCCACTTTTTACTTCAGCCGGTTTATAGTCAGAGAGTTCACTATAGGACACTGGAGTTACTTCCACATGTAAATCTATACGATCTAATAAAGGTCCTGATATTTTATTCAAATACTTCTTGACAATACCAGGACCACAAACACAATCTTTGTCTGGGTGATTATAATAGCCGCAAGGGCAGGGATTCATAGATGCGATAAGCATAAAACTCGCTGGATAATCTACTGAAATTTTTGCACGTGAAATTGTCACCTTTCGCATTTCCATTGGCTGTCTGAGCACCTCCAAAACGGAGCGCTTAAATTCAGGTAGCTCATCTAGAAATAAAACACCATTGTGCGCAAGTGAAATTTCTCCTGGGTTGGGATTGGAACCACCGCCGACTAAGGCTACATCACTGATGGTATGATGCGGTGCTCTGAAAGGCCTAGCTGTAACTAAAGCACTTTCTGACCCCAGCAAACCAGTTACTGAATGAATTTTTGTGGTTTCCAAAGCCTCATCCAAGGATAAGGGTGGCAAAATAGTTGGTAGACGCTTAGCAAGCATCGTCTTCCCTGCTCCTGGCGGCCCGATGAGAACGACATTGTGGCCTCCGGCAGCCGAAATCTCTAAAGCACGCTTTATATTTTCTTGTCCTTTGACGTCCGAAAAATCTACATTATATGTATTCTTTGCATTGGCAAATGCATCCTTGGAATCGTATTTAAAAACTTCCACTATACTCTTGCCTTCAACAATAGAAATTGCCTCTTTCAAATTCTGCACACCAAACACTTTTAATCCTTCTACAATGGCAGCTTCTTTAGCGTTTTGGATAGGTAGAATAAATCCTTTACAGTTTTCTTTATTCGCCATGATTGCTATTGGCAATACACCCTTGATAGGACGTAGACTTCCGTCGAGAGAAAGTTCGCCCATGATCATATACTCGGATAATTCTGCGGCCACTATTTGTCCCGAGCTTCTAAGCACACCTAATGCAATCGGAAGATCATACGATGAGCCTTCTTTTCGAATATCTGCAGGTGCCATATTCACCACTGTCTTTAAGCGCATTATCCGGAACCCATTATTTTTAAAGGCTGCATCAATACGTTGAAATCCTTCGCGCACTGCGCTATCTGGCAGACCTACTACCCACCATGCCTGCTTAGAAACGGCAACGACCCCTCCAACATTTACCTCTAGGGTTATTTTCTGCGCATCCACCCCTGTAACTGCACCTGCGTATGATTTTGATAACATCTGATTTTGTTTTCTTAACCCCTTATGTCATTTTTTATCGCGAGGTAATCATAAACGCGCTAGTAAAATAGAAATGCATCCATCAGTCGTCGCTTAAATAATTATCTTTCTTAATTTTGGGCGATGATAAAAACGGATATACTAGTAGTAGGTGCTGGACCCGTAGGGTTATTTACAGTATTTGAAGCAGGACTACTCAAGTTGCGCTGCCATCTAGTAGATGCACTTCCGCAGGTGGGAGGTCAATTGAGTGAAATCTACCCTAAGAAACCTATCTACGACATTCCAGGATATCCCTCGATTCTTGCTGGAAACCTTGTAGATAATCTAATGGAACAGATCGCCCCTTTTAAACCGAGTTTTACATTGGGCGAACGCATAGAAGAGTTCGAAAAAACAGGAGAAAAAGAATTTACGCTTACGACAAATAAGGGTACAAAAATCCAAGCGCCTATAATAGCCATTGCGGGAGGGCTAGGTTCTTTTGAGCCACGTAAACCGCCTATTGAGGGGATTGCTGACTATGAAGACAAGGGCGTACATTATATGATTAAGGATCCAGAAACGTTTAGGGATAAATCGATATTGATTGCAGGAGGTGGCGACTCTGCACTGGATTGGACAATTGAGTTAGCAGATATTGCAAAACAGGTGACGCTTATTCACAGAAGGAGTTCTTTTAGAGGAGCCCTAGACAGTGTAGAAAAGGTAATGGAACTTGCAAAAGCAAATAAAGTACAACTTATAACGGAAGCGCAGGCGATTGGTTTAGAAGGAGAGGGGAAACTTTCTGCTGTTGTTGTAAAACCAAAAGAAGGAGATTCCTATTCGATTCCTGTCGACAAATTTATTCCTCTCTTTGGACTCACACCTAAGTTAGGTCCAATTGCCAACTGGGGACTAGGTATACATAAATCAGCTATCGAAGTTGAAACGTTTGATTACTCTACGAATGTGGAGGGCATCTATGCCATCGGAGACATCAATACGTATCCAGGTAAACTCAAATTAATTCTTTGCGGATTCCACGAAGCTACGCTTATGGTGCAATCTGCATTTAAATACATTTATCCGGATCAGAAACTAAGCTTTAAGTATACGACTGTTACAGGCATCCAAGAACTTTAATGTAAATCATTGAAACTGTTTATAGCTGACTGTTGTTAGAACTGTGAAATTGCAGCATAACATGTCAAAAGAAGTAATACAAATAACATTAACAGATCGCAATGGGGAACAGCATCAACTAGAAGCGCCCACCGACATGAATCTGAATCTCATGGAGGTCTTTAAGTCTTATGAACTTCCTGTAGAAGGCACCTGTGGTGGTATGGCTCTTTGTGCATCTTGTCATTGTTACGTAACTTCAGAACACAGCTTAAAAGAAGCGTCCGATGACGAAGAGGATATGTTAGACCAAGCCTTTTTTGTAGAAAACAATAGTCGATTAAGTTGCCAGATAAAAATTACCGAAGAATTAGATAAGTTAGAGGTTAGGCTGGCTCCTGTGACAGAGTAAGGGACGGTTTTACGGTTTTACGGTTTTACGGTTTTACGTTAATCAAAAAAATGTAACCCGCTGTCCAAACCTAACGACACTCTTTTATCTTTTTAGAAAATTTAGAGACCTTGAACGAAATGAATAACGGTTTTGATATCCAGCGTCTCCGACGAAAGGAGGATATGCTGTGATCATCTTTTGTTATGAGGCGCCCTTTCGCCGATAAGAGTATTCCTCAAGCAAAACTTCTCTTACAAGGCGTGCTCATAGATATTCTTGCACTGGAGTAAATGTAAGGGCAAGTCTACTGGGAAATTGCGTTTCAAATATCAGTTCAAAAGTCTAATACCTATTATTTCATTTAAGTAGTGAAGTAGGCTGACCTTATATGATTAAATATATTGTGTGTTGAACGGGGAAGAGAGGTGATGCTTACGCGGGAGAATTGATTTGCTTTCTAGTGCAAGAATTCGTCTTAGTTATTGCACTAAACTTAATGAAAGAATTATTGAAGTTTGATTACTTGTAGATATAAAAAATGGAAGAAAGCCTTTGATAGGCCTTCTTCCATATATGCTAGTGTTACTTTATTATTATAAATTTCTCAACAACAATTGAAGTTGCAGTTTCAAATTTGATAAAATAGCTAGCTGATTCAAAGTTATCTAATGGCACTTCTACAAGAGTATTATTCTCATCCCATTTGCTTGTTAATAACTCCTGACCTGCTGTATTAAAAATCGAAAACGAGTTGATCAGTAGGTTTTGTGGTTTTTCTATTTTTAAACTACCATTTACGATTCCGGGGTTTGGATAGATTAAAATCTCACTTTCTTCAACATCCTGATCGGTATCAATAAATTGGATATTTCCAGAAGCATCACATCCATTGATAATAACATCATCAAAATATATTTTGTTATCATTATTATCTGCTATACAAGTAAATTTAAAGACGGTGTTATTTGCAAAAGGACCCGGTATTAAAACTGATTCAAATTCCAAAACATCATTTACAAAATCATCGCCCCAATTCCAATCTTGTATTAATTCGAAGTTTTCTCCATTAACTGACTTTGATAATTCGAATTTGTGTAGAACGCTCGTGAAATTAGATACATAATAATAAAAATCAATCGTTACTTCTGAAAAGCTTGTTAAATTTAAAACATCTGTAGTCATTTTACTCATGGAGGTGTTATCACGTAGCTCTAAGGCATAAGATCCAGTATTCGCATATGGAGTAATATATCTCTTACAATCAATTCCACCATCATTCCAAATACCCATATTTACTTCAAAACCTTCTTCATCAATTACGTCACAATTTTCTCCTCCACATATAAAGTCAATTTCAATATCATCTAGATATACCCAATCATAAGGGCCATTTGCATCTGATTTAAATCTTATAACTGTGTTATTACTAAATGGACCAGCTATACTTACAGCATCAAATTTTCTTTCGGTATTTTCGAATTCATCTCCTTGGTTCCATTCTTCAACAATGGAATATGTTACTCCGCCATCTAAAGAAATCTGAAGCCAAAAATCTTCTGTAGGACCATCGAAAGAAACAACTTTGTAGGAAAAATTGACATTAATTTCTGAATAGCCAGAAGCGTCAAAAGCAGCAGTTCTTGTAAAACTACTAGGTGTATCATCTTTAAGCATTATGCTGTAGTTGCCACTGTTAGCATGATTAGAATTATAAATTCTTCCACAATCAGCACCACCATCAATCCAATTTCCCCAAGGATTATCTATTTCAAAATCATCAGCTTCGGAAAAGTCACACTCAAACTCATCACATAGGAAATCAATTTCAATATCGTCTAGATATACAAAATCCCATGGACCATCCGCATCACATTTAAATCGCAACGCTGTATTTTCTGTAAACGGACCTGCTATACTTACAGCATCAAATTTTCTTTGGCCATTTAGAAATTCATCTCCTTGGTTCCATTCTTCTACAAAAGTAAACGTGTCTCCGCCATCTGTTGATATCTGAAGCCAAAAATCTTCTGTAGGACTATCGAAAGAAACAACTTTGTAAGAAAAAGATACTGTAATTGCAGAATAGTCCGTAGCATCAAAAACTGTAGTTGTTACATGGCTTCCTGCATTATTGTCTTTCAATTCTATGCTATAGCTTCCAGTATTTGCATGGCTTGAATTGTTAATTCTATTACAGTCTGCTCCACCATCAATCCAATTTCCCCAAGGATTACCATTTTCAAAATCATCAGTTTCGGAAAAGCCACACTCAAACTCATCACATAGGAAATCAATTTCAATATCGTCTAGATATACAAAATCCCATGGACCATCCGCATCACATTTAAATCGCAACGCTGTATTTTCTGTAAACGGACCTGCTATACTTACAGCATCAAATTTTCTTTGGCCATTTAGAAATTCATCTCCTTGGTTCCATTCTTCTACAAAAGTAAACGTGTCTCCGCCATCTGTTGATATCTGAAGCCAAAAATCTTCTGTAGGACTATCGAAAGAAACAACTTTGTAAGAAAAAGAAACTGTAATTGCAGAATAGTCCGTAGCATCAAAAACTGTAGTTGTTACATGGCTTCCTGCATTATTGTCTTTCAATTCTATGCTATAGCTTCCAGTATTTGCATGGATTGGATTATTAATTCTATTACAGTCTGCTCCACCATCAATCCAATTTCCCCATGGATTATCTATTTCAAAATCATCAGCTTCGGAAAAGCCACACTCAAACTCATCACATAGGAAATCAATTTCAATATCGTCTAGATATACAAAATCCCATGGACCATCCGCATCACATTTAAAGCGTAACGCTGTATTTTCTGTAAACGGGCCTGCTATACTTACAGCATCAAATTTTCTTTGGCCATTTAGAAATTCATCTCCTTGGTTCCATTCTTCTACAAAAGTAAACGTGTCTCCGCCATCTGTTGATATCTGAAGCCAAAAATCTTCTGTAGGACTATCGAAAGAAACAACTTTGTAAGAAAAAGAAACTGTAATTGCAGAATAGTCCGTAGCATCAAAAACTGTAGTTGTTACATGGCTTCCTGCATTATTGTCTTTCAATTCTATGCTATAGCTTCCAGTATTTGCATGGCTTGAATTATTAATTCTATTGCAGTCTGCTCCACCGTCAATCCAATTTCCCCAAGGATTACCATTTTCGAAACCATCAATCACATTACAGCCTAAATCTACACTTTCTTCTTCACAAGAACTTAAGCAAGATCCATTGGAAACTTTGTCTCTAATAAAATTTCCAGGCTGTAAACCAAAACCTAAACTAAAATCAATTCCTACTCCACTCACAAGGTGGCAATAACTCATTATCGTCCCTTTAGCTGGTACGGTTCCTGTATCGCAGTCACCTTCTGGGTAGCCCGCTACTTGACCGCAGCCATCTATTACTGTTTCATTTCCATTCCATGCACAAGCATGGGTGTGTACTGATCCTAGGTTATGGCCTGTTTCATGTGTAACCACCATCACAGAATTTGAATATGCTGGGACTAAATCAAAGTCAGCAGTCACATCCATATATGCCGTTCGATATTTGTTCAAAGAATGACAAAGTACATTAACCCATGCTCTTCCTGCATTGAGTCTATCTCCATAAAGATGTGCAAGGTCACCATTGAATCCATCAGCCATCTCATCACCAAATTCTTGCAATAAAGCAGCCGTTCCAATTCCAGTATATGGATCTTCAGTTGTCCAAATCTTAATTTCGCTAATTACTGTCTCTATTCCTTCGTTTGCATAAAGTATAGCTGACTGATTAAAAACATTCATTATGTGCTCAGTCGTGGCCGTTATAGAATTATCATATGCCTCATAAAAGTCAAAGTCAGCTTCAATATAAATACGGACACAATTATCTGAATCTTCTCTAGATTCTATTTCCAAATCTGGGATTGCTGTACTTAATTGATCTTCCGTGTCACACGCAAATGGGACAACTGCCTTTCGATCAGAATTTTTGTAAATAATATGCTGCTTTTGACTTTTAAGCTTAGTAAGTGTATACGATTCACCTTCTAAATGGATCATACCAGAAACGGTATTTTCATAAATTGAAAATGCTACCAAAGAATTTGGGTTGTCATCCACAGTTCCCCAATAGAATGCAGCTGATCCTGAATTGATTGAATGTGTATTGTTCTTAGCATCCTTTATTTGAAAGTCATCAGTGGTTATTTTTGCCTTGCTTAGTCTGACTTTAGATAGCTCATCATTTACAATGGGAAGCTCAAGGTATAACGTGTTAGATTGCGTTCGAAGCGCCTGCTTGCTAAATTTTGTATCTAATTCGAGTAAACTGTAATTGTCTAATGCAGTATTTATATCTCTATCATGCTTTTTTTCTATTGATGTAGTAAATGGGACTATAATATTTTCTTGGACAAATGCTTCTTTGCTATTCTCTATTAATTTGCTGATTTTATTTTGTGCAAACGAATGCATTGAAAAAAAGATAGATAGAGTCCATATAAATAGAACTTTAGTATTCATAATTTTACTTTTTAGTTAAGGAATATTTTTAAATGCTTTAAGAGGCACCATACATGATGCTTCAAAAAAAAAATACGAATTGGAAAAACTATTGGAATGAAACTAGTTTGAATGAAACTAGTTTATATGAATACAGAATGGTGTATAACTATTGTTATGAAAACTAGTTTCTAAAAATCTTTTGGAATGAAAAACTAGTCTCTAAAAAAATTATTGCTGGCGTGAATATATAAAAATAGATAACTTGAAACTGTTAATTTTTGGAGTGGTTATAAAACTAGTTCATTGTTGATATTTTATTTCGTTTTACTTTCAGTAAGTGTATGTAATACACATAGCCTAGTGCAAAACACGATACGTTTTTCAAATCCAAAAACACCTAAACCTAAATCTTATTTAGAATTTATAGTCAAAGGCAAACTGCATCTTAAATACCTGATACTTCTGTGCTAATGGATTTTGATCCGTGCTTATATTTCCATTCTGGTAAATAAACCGTGGCTGAAAAGCAACTGACACCTTATCACTTATGCTATAGGTAATTTTAGAACCCAGTATGTAACGTAAGCCAATTCTATTGCTGAAATAATCTGGATTCTCTACTACATTAAAACTGCCATCAAGAATATGTCCATCAAATTTTAAATTAAGATTTACTAGGATTCCAGCTTCTACACCAAGACTAAATTTCGTAAATGGTTTTCTGTATCCGAGAACAAGTGGAACATCCAAAAAGTGGAGTTGGTTATAGTATGTATAGTAATCCCGAAAGTTTTGGGTTCCCGTAGCTGTCCCCTCAATATTTTGTACCATACCAGGATCTGGTCCTAATATCTGTAAAACTGTAGTTGTACCTTTGACGGCCTCTTGTCGTTCTTCGGAATTTTCAAATCGTTCTGATATTTTAGAGTATTGAAGACTCGCATTGAGATAGAAGGAAGAGTTGAGATAATAATTGAATCCTGCGCCAAAGGAAATCTCCTCAAGAATAGTTTCAGTTGCTTCTCGCACCACTTGATATTCTACGGATTCAAGTCTATCACTAAATCCTCTGCACAAAATTCCATAGGAGGTAAATAAAGTCAGTTCATAGGGGTTGGTGTGTTGGTTTTGTAATGCATATATTTGTTTGCTGTTAGTAAAAGCAGGCTGTGGTAAATCTGAATAGTGGGTTAGTAGACTTGGCTTAAGATATTCTATGCTGAGCAAGCGTGCGATGTTGTTTCTGTCTGTATTGACGTCAGGAAATATAGTTTCATTTTGATTAGGCGTTATAGCATTGCTATGATTTTGTGTGTTTGTCACATTCGCTAAAACATTTGCATGTGTCATGCTCTCTGTGACTACTTTTTCCTCTGTGGTTTGTAGATTTGTGTTATGTTTAATTGCACTTTCTGAAATTGTTTCAAAAGAATTGTTATTAGTATTTGTGTTTTCTGAAATTCTTTGGAATGCGCTATTTTCTACAATCGTACTTTGTAACCTTTTTTGATCAGTCGGCTTTTCTACTCTTACTTTTTGTTGTGAATTAAAATCTTGTAATTCATTCAAAGTATTTGTCTTCTCTGAAGACACTGAAGAAACAATCCTCGCTTGATCTTCTTTAGCTGCGACGTTTTTGGAACTTTCTCTAACCAGTTCATTAGTGTCTACCTGCGTATCCGCTGTGTGTTTCTCCTCTTTCTTATTTTGCAGATCTGTTTGCACATATTCTCCAGGCGTATTATTCACAACACCATCACTACTACTTACAAAGTAGTACCCAATTCCCAAAAACAGCACTAGAAAAAATGGAATAACATAATACCTTTTATCTTTCTTCCTTTTCTGTTCTATCCCTTTCCATAGCTCATCTGTATCGATGTCTACCGAATGGTTTTGGATGCTTTCTATGAGGTCTTTATTCATCTTTTCTAAATCCATGCCTCTTGTTTTTTAATCATAGTAAGATTTTTTCTTAACGTGTCTTTAGCTCGTGATAATATTGCACGTGAAGAGCCTTCCTTCACGTTTAGCATTTCTGCAATCTCCTTATGCGAGTATCCTTCTACCACACTTAAGTTAAAAACAGTCCTATAACTTGCTGGTAGCTTTTGGATAACCGCAAATACATCATCTACATTCATTTTGCTGATGGCAGAAGAGGAGATTTGTGGTTCTATATACACTTCATCTAGTGACTTCTCGTTTCTATTCTTTTTGAGCTTCTTCAGTGCTACATTTATACAGATCTTTTGCATCCATGATTTCAATGCACCCTTTGAAGAATCATAACTATTGCAGTAACGAAAAATCAGAATAAATCCATCTTGCAACACATCTTTTGCATCTTCTCTATTTCCCATGTACCTTAGACAGGTTGCAAAAAGGATAGTAGAATACTTTTCTACAAGCTGTCGCTCAGAAGAACGCTTGCCTTTCTTGCATCCCTGCATAAGTTGTATATCGTTTTGCTGTATGGTCAAGCTATGTAAGCTGTTTATTTTAATCCAAAATTGAGATTAACAAATATTGCACATCCCTCATAAACAAAGGCATCTGTCTTTCTAGTCATAGGGTCAGCATCTGAGTCTACATCATCAGAACTTGCGCTGTCCTTATCTACCAACTCATAACCAGTTGGTAATATTATTTCTACGCTGTATTCTCCATTGTCATAATCCTCAAATACAAAACCATAGGTCCCATCAGTAGATATGTAAGTTTCTACAACTACATCATCTGCATTCAGCAAATTAATCGTTGCTTCTACACCTGTCTCTGATTCATACTCGTTTGGAATACTTCCTAAATTATCATCCCAGACCCGACCCAAAATCACAAACATCGTTTCATCTAACGCTTTTTCAGCAGTCGCAAAACATCCATTCGCATCCGTTACAGTGACTGAATAAGTTCCTGGAAATACATCTGGAAACGATTGCCCATTCACACCATTACTCCATTCATACGCGTATGGCAGAGTACCTCCGGTGACAAAAACTGTTGCCTCATCTCCGACAGGGGTATCATCCTGACAATTTATGACACCCAAGCTTATGTCAACATCTAAATCAGATAATTCAATCAATTCAATGACCGTGTTACATTGATCTCCTAATGCATCTGTCAAGATTATGTCATAGATCCCAGGTCCATAGTTACATTCTAACAATATACTATTAGCAGGATCTAACGATGCTATAACATCTCCGTTAAGTATATATTGGTAAGGTGGAATACCTCCTTCAATTAATACTTCAAAACATGTTGAATTACAATCAGTGGTTTGAGTTGCTGTACATGCCATCGCACCTGGCAATATTCCGCAGTAAAATTCTCGAGGTTGGTCCATTAAAACATCTCTAATAAAACCGTCCTGCTCAAAGTCATTGTCTGTTTCTGTTGAAGAGACATTGCTTAAAGTGAGTGTTTGTCCATTTAAAAGAACTTCAATATCAACTGTTTTGCCAACTGGAATTGAAAATCTAACTAAGCCATGATCAGAGTAAACCGCATTATATATATTTTGGTCTGTGTCAGTCACCTTAAATTGTTGTTCCATATCCGGACCTTCTGACCCAAAATCATAAATACCATTTTCATTGAGATCACCCCAAGTCCACAATTTAATTTCATAATTATTCTCTAATAATTTGACTTTAAAGTCAATTTCCAAGGTATGTTCTACCTCGTTATCGTCAATAAGATTACCAGAAATATTTCCAATAATAAAATCTCCCACCTCTGAAGGATTACTGGAAAGTTCAACAATCAAATCATCAAATATTTCTCCTCTGAAATCAAACCATCCAGGAATATTCCCAACCACACTAGTGACAGGTAGGTTCTGAGAACCATTATCATAAATTCCGAAACTTATAGTCCCGTTTCCTGTTAAATAGTTAATACTTAAAAGGTCATTTAATTTACCACATAAAGCGCCAGATAATGATCGAGATGACCCGTCAATATTAACAATAAGATACTCATCTAAATTAGAGCATGTTTGCAAATCAGCAACAACATAAGATGCTCCACTTGTACTTTCCCAAGCCACAATTTGGCTCTCTGCAATGGCATCCAAATCCACCGCTTGGAAATTGAGTTCTATTCCATCGCAAATTATTAACGATCCAGAATAAGAACCATCCTCTAGTATGTCCACTACTGAGTAAACGCTACCATCTGCACTTATTACACTTACATAACCATTTGTAATCGGTGTCACACCATCACATAGATATGCTGAACCAGAATACGTAATGAGCCCCTCTGATAAATTCTCTAGAATAATCGTTCCTAAATCCGTATCCTCCTCAAAAGGACCTATTTCTGATGTGTAAGCTAGTCCTTCACAATTATCATAGTAGATATTTAATTCAAACATTTCACCTTTAGGAACTTTGCCTTCAAAATATCCAAAGTTATTCGTATATCCACTGCCAGATTGCCCACTATTTACGATTGAAATACTTACTAAAACATTTTGCAATAGATTCCCATCTTCATCTTCCACTGTACCTGAAAGCTCAATGAGTGGATACGGGTAATCACAATTCCAAAACGAAAAATGACTTACTCTAGCAACATATACATTCTCTGTCTTAACTGCTTGGCCTTCTTCCTTCCAATAACCCGTTCCCTCATCTAAATACCACAAAGGGATTTGCTCCGGAGCCGCTGACAGTTGATTTTCCACAATTGGGAATTCTATCTTCGCTGTTGTGTTCTCTTTCAAATTAAGTTTCTCTCCATTAGCCCCCTCCAATTCTATATACACCATTCCATACGTTTCCAGAATTACATTATTATTTTCTGTATCAACCCCACGTAAGTCTCCAGGCATTTGTGCTCCAAGATTTTGATCTGAAGGATCGTACCAATGCGCATACACGTTTACAACTCCAGAATACGCAGAACCATTTTCCTGAACTACAGAATTCGCATCAAGTTCGAGACTTGCTCCCGCATTATGAATCTCTATTTCCCCACCAGAACCTGACTGAACCTCCCCTCTGGAGACTCTCTCCAGCAACACCACTTTCGCATACCCCTTTTGCCCAACGTTAATGTGCACAAACTTAAAACCATCAATATAGTCCTGCTTTTCTACCTTAAAAAGACTGCCACCTTTTGCAAAGGTTCCTTGCGTCACTTGAAAAACACCATTTTTATCCGTTACCGTTGTATTCCCGTTTTCATCCACCACTTGAGCATCCACAATTGGAAGTCCAGCAACATCTACAACCACTCCACTATAGGCGCTAATAACCTGCGTTGTAGGTCCAGGAAATACCGGATCATCCATTTCTGTAAACACTTCGTCTTTTCTACAGGATGCAAAGGTAATTAGCATAAAAGCTAGACTTAGTAGGGTAATATTTTTCATTTGAATTGCATTTTATTGGTTAAGATTTAATTCAATCTACCTACAGTATCTTTTAAGTTACATAATCGTTACAATCAATGTTAAGTTTTTTTACATTTATGCAAAGTAATACCATGAATATAGAGCCATATGTTGCAGTAAGCGGAATGCCTGGAATTTATAAAATTGTAAATTCTAGGTCTAATGGTCTTGTAGTAGAGGACTTAGACTCCGGAAAAGTGAAGTTTTGTCCCACAAGGAAACATCAGTTTACACCCCTAGGCACAGTGGCTATTTACACGCTGGACGATACAGAACCTCTTAATGTGGTCTTCCAAACCATGTTGGACAAACAATCAAGTTTACCTCCCGTCCCCCATAACTCCAAGAATCACGAACTCTTCGAATACTTTGAGGGAATTTTACCGAATTGGGATGAAGACCGCGTCTACGCAAGTGACATTAAGAAGATCATCAAGTGGTATAACTTTCTGAATGAACGTAATTTATTGACGACTTCTGATGAAGAAGAATAATTAGAGGGCGTGCCCCTTCACTTACGTTCAAGGTCAGGCTATTCAGGGGTTCCGTCTTGTCTTTGACAAGACCTCTGCGAGCCCTTACTATCCTTCACGCAAAAAGATTCGTCCCTGTAGGGACTCCTAGATATCGGGATTTCGAACTCTATTCCCGAATTTGTAACTCCAAACAAATAAACTATTTTTACACCCAATTAAGAAAACTAAATGGCAACGCCACACACAGTCGCATTTCATACGCTCGGTTGCAAGCTCAACTACTCAGAAACCTCCAGCATAAAGCGGATGTTTGAAGAACATGGCTATACAGCAGTACCGCTTGAAAATACAGCCGACATCTATGTGATCAATACCTGCTCCGTAACAGATTTTGCGGACAAGAAGTGTCGTGCTTTCGTGCGTAAAGTTTTAAAAACAGCACCCCAGGCAAAAGTTGTAGTTATTGGCTGCTATGCCCAACTCAAACCAAAAGAAATTTCTGAAATTCCAGGAGTAGATCTTGTACTTGGCGCCACAGAAAAGTTTAATATCCTTAACTACATTGATGACTTAAGTTTAAATCCAGAAAAAGGAATTATAAAAGCGGGCGAACTAAAAACCCTGGACCATTTTCAAGGTGCCTTTTCTTTCGGTGATCGCACACGCTCCTTCTTAAAAGTCCAAGACGGATGTGATTATAAATGTTCCTTTTGTACCATCCCACAAGCCCGTGGTAAAAGCAGATCTTCTTCCCCAATCATGGTCATCGAAAATGCCAAAGAAATAATCGCAATAGGCGTCAAAGAAGTTGTTCTAACTGGAGTAAACATTGGGGATTATAATTACGAAGACAAAAACTTCTTGTACCTACTGCAAGAATTAGACAAGCTAGATGGGCTTGAACGCATCCGTATTTCATCCATAGAACCCAATCTATGTTCAGATGACATTATCAAGTTTGTGAGCACCTCTCATCGCATTGTACCGCACTTTCATATGCCTCTACAAAGTGGTTCAGACAAATTGCTGAAGTTAATGCGCCGTAGATATACGTCAGACCTCTACAGAGACCGGGTAAAAGAAATAAAAACACGTATACCACACTGTTGCATAGGTGTAGATGTTATCGTAGGCTTCCCGGGAGAAACAGATGAAGATTTTCTCGATACTGTGCGCTTCCTCGAAGAATTGGATATCTCCTATCTCCATGTGTTCACTTATTCGGAAAGAGATAATACACCAGCTGCAGAAATGAAAGACGTCGTTCCTATGGAAACAAGGAGAAAGCGCAATTCTATCTTGCGCGCCTTATCAGAAAAGAAAAAACGCTATTTCTATAACACATATCTACAGCAAACACGTCAAGTCTTATTTGAACAATGCAAGTCAGATAAACTAATGACAGGATTTACAGACAACTATATCAAAATATCCATGCCGCTCGATCCAGATAAACTGAACACAATTAATAACGTTACTCTAGATGCTATTAATGAAGATGGATTGGTAGCTTCGAATTATTCATAGGGATTGCGCGAATTCAGTATATCGCGATTACGCGATTGGAAACCCTTATTTGATTAGCTTGTAAACTCAGAGATATAAATACTTACACTAGGAAATAGGTACACAGGGCTTGCGGCTTTAAAATACCTTAGGAATGGATTTCATCCATCCCTAAGAACCCTCTCTTATAGCACTGTAAGACTGAAATGCATTATTCAACACACAAAAACGATCACCTAATTGCGAATAATCTGCCTCCTTTTGCAATCTATTTGTCAATCGAAAATAAATACAAATAAAAAATGTGTCTTTATCTTTCTGGCTCGTCTTAAAGGTGTAATGAGAATGAAACGATATTAATTACACCTTTTTAAAGAAAGTAAACGTGAGAAACTTACTTTGATGTGAACAGAAACCGGATTAAAGCGAATTGAGAACTCGCTTAGTTTTTTTCACCCTTATAATTGGCTTTTAGGGCTAAGAAATTGAGAAACTTACACCCTTAACACCCTAGCATTACCAGCGGAAGATAAATCTTCCGTTTTTTTTTGCCCCTACCTCTCGTCCCTTCCTAGAAATTAATAATGAAGTGTATCCATAAAAAATCAACTCAGCGAATAAACACATCTATGATAGAGGCCATGACGAACGAAAGACCATCTAATTGATAGTCTATATATATATATTCTGTAAATAAGTATGTAGTTGCTTTTAAAAACTGTAGGCTTCATGCTTAACTACTTCTTTATTTCTGCAGACTATATGGCTAATAAAACCTCTTTGACAGAAACACGCTACTATCTAACATGAGGAACCCCTTGTAGTTTCAAGAGGTTCCTTATTTTAATTTCTACTTAAGTAGATTATATTTTAATGAATTATTTATTCAATAATAAGCTTTAGTAACTCCGCGCTATTATTAATGCGCACAAAATATACTCCGCTAATAAAATCAATAATAGGTATTGAAAAAGTATTGCGGCTCTTTTCAAAAGAAACATGGTACACCTCCTGACCGCTCAAACTAAATATTTGGATATCCTCCAACGACTCGCCATTAACTTCAAAATTTGGATAGTTCTTACTAACAGGGTTTGGAAACATACTTATATTCAAGTTGGATTCAAGATTTACACTTTTGATATTTGAATATGTACTATTCCCATTAAGATCTACTTGTTTAAGACGATAGTATAATATTGGAGCTATATTCTTATTTTGAAGCAAGTCTTCATAAAAGTATTCAGCAGGTTTATACGTTGTACCGATTCCATTTAGTCTTACAATTTCTTCAAAATTTTCTGAATCAAAAGACCTCTCGACTGTCCAATATTCGTTATTAATTTCTGTAGACGTTGTCCAAGATAACTCAACTCCTCTTTCAGTCGTTGTTGCACTAAAATCAATTAAATCTACAGGAAGCGATACTTCGTTGAATGCAATATAAGCGTGCATTGATGCGGTACCTTGATCCCATGGAGTTTGAAATTGGATTGTAATTGAATTTAGACTTATATTTGGCATAAACCATAATGCACCTGCTTCGGACGTAGGTAAGTTGCTTCCATCAATAATTGTTGTATGATATGTCGATCCAACTGGTGCTGGAAGATCACTCCCATATACTACAACGGTATTAGCAGGAACCCCGGTGGATACATAGGTTGGAATATCAGAACCACCATCAATATCGAAAACCGATTGGAACCATGAATTTATTACAGCCGTGGAAACAGGATTATTACCTGAATCTGTAGCACTTATAAAAGCTTGGTCTGCGTCAAAATCAATTAACGAAAAGGCCCATCCAAAAGAAGGTGTAGCACTGTTAAAGTTAACATTAAGTGTAGCTGATTGAGTTACAGGATCACCTATATTTCCGCCTAATCCAGGTACAGAAAAATTTAGGTTTGATGCATTGTCTGCTTCACCAAATATAGACTCTATGCCATTCGTACCAGTCCAGGTCTCCGCATTATCTACAAGAGCTGTGTTTACATCTCCTGTAACTGTCCATGTATAGTCAGGCATACTTGTAGTAACAAAACTTCCTGTACCTGAGTCTGATCCAGTCTCAGCCCAGACCGCATATTCAGAAGTTTGCGCAAACATTAATGTGTGGGAACACATTAACATTAAAAAAAGTGAACGTTTCATATTGATATTTAATAAATAAATGATTTAATCCAGCACGTAAGGGGGTAATTTAGCTGAGCAAATAGTTATGTATTCATTAAAGCTCTTAAATAGAGTTACAATTTGAATTTTAGAATAAACTCGTTATAATATAGACACCAATTTTTTCACATACCCTTCATATCTTAAAAAAAAAACCTGACTATGCTGAAGAGTATATGACTGTATATGAAATTGTTCAACACTTAAATAACTTAAAGTATATAGTTAGAGTGAATTATCAATATTAAATTAAAACGCATTATCAAATATTTCTCTATGAATAAGACATACGTATTATTGTTTCTCATTTTCTCATGTATTCTATCTACCACTGGTCAAGAGCCTATCTATCTTGCAGAATCCATTCACCATCCACAAATTGCAGAACAAGGAATGGTTGCTACACAACACCATGCAGCGAGTAAGGTGGGTCTAGAAATTCTGAAACAAGGTGGCAATGCAATAGATGCTGCAGTTGCTATCGGTTTTAGTCTTGCAGTTGTATTGCCACGAGCAGGAAATTTAGGAGGTGGTGGTTTTATGCTTGTGCACAATTCTGAGGATAAGAAAACACATGCAATTAATTACCGCGAGATAGCACCAAAACAGTCCGGCAGAGATATGTATCTGGATAAAGATGGAAACGTTGATAATAAAAAATTCAATTCTAGTTACCACTCCATAGGCGTGCCTGGGACGGTTGCTGGTCTTTGCCATGCCTTAGAGCAATATGGTACAATGTCCATTGATCAAGTGGTAGCCCCTGCCATAAAATTAGCTAGAGAAGGATTTGAAATTTCGCATGACCTTGCTGGCGTTTTAGATACGTATCAGAAAAGGCTGCGCGCTTGTCCAGAAACTGAAAAAATATTTTACAAAGAAGATGGCAGTATTTATAATGCCGGAGATATACTCATTCAAAAAGATCTTGCTTGGAGTTTAGAGCAAATTGCCAAGCATGGAGCTAAAAGCTTTTATGAGGGGGAATTAGCAAAAAGGTTAGCTACAGATATCAGATCAAATGGAGGTATTATGCACACGGACGATCTTAAGGCATACAAGGCAGAAGAAGTAGATGTTGTTAAAGGCAGCTATCGTGGATATGATATTTATTCGATGCCGCCTCCAAGTTCAGGCGGTGTACATATCATCCAAATGCTCAATATTCTTGAAGAATATCCTTTAGACTTTCTAGGTCACAATTCAGCGGAAACAATCCATTTAATGGTAGAAGCTATGCGCGTTGCATATGCGGATAGGAGTGAACACCTAGGAGATCCTAATTATTGGGATGTTCCTGTTAAATGGATTTGCTCAAAAGAATATGCAAAGGACCTCCGTAAGAAGATTAGCACCTTTAATGCGAATGACTCTAAAGACATTAAGCCAGGCACTCCGAAGGATTACGAAAGTGAAGAGACGACACATTTTTCTGTTGTAGATAAGTATGGAAACGCAGTTAGTAATACGTATACACTTAACTTTAGTTTTGGCACAGGCCTAGTTGCAAAAGGAACAGGAATACTTTTGAATAATGAAATGGGCGACTTCTCTGCTAAGCCCGGAACCGCAAATGCGTTTGGCCTTATTGGTGGTGCTGCGAATGCAGTGGAAGCTGGCAAACGGCCATTGAGTTCCATGACTCCTACAATGGTGTTTAAAGACAATAGTCCGTTTCTAATAACAGGTAGTCCAGGAGGTAGCCGTATTATTACAACCGTCCTACAAATCATTTTAAATGTAATTGATCACAACATGAATGTTGCTGAAGCAACACATGCAACACGTATACATCATCAGTGGTATCCTGACATTTTATATTCTGAGAAAGTTCTTAATACTGACACTAAACGATTGCTTGCTGCTAAGGGGCATATAGTTAAGACAAGAGCTGCTATGGGTAGCACACAAACTTTAATGCTAAAAGATGGATTCATCTTTGGTGCTTCAGATCCGCGTCGACCAGATGCGAGCACATTGGGTTTTTAATTATTTAGAACTTCTATAAAAAACTAACCGTTGCCCAATAGAGTCAAGCTGATCTGTTTGCACGCCTAGCAAATGTTTTACTCCCAGGTTTCTTAATCAATAATTATGATTCCGCTAGAGTGGTTTCGCTATACTATAACTCCATAAAAATATACTGACCAGAAATCATATAGAACATAGCAAAGCTTTAAAATCATTTAAAACATGAGACCTAAGCTTAGCACAAACGAAGTATTTCTTGTCTCTGCTAATGTTGTGGCTACATCTGATAAACCCTTTTGATACTCGATAAAAATAACTCCAGGGCCTAGAGAAAAAGCGGCACCTCCAACGGCTGAAAAATAAGTATCTCTCAGACTTTGCTGAGGCACATCTCTTTCCGAAGTTGGTAAATTAGTGAGGAGGGGAGCAGCAGCAAGACCATAAAATCGAAGGAGACTATTACTCCCTACTTTAAAGCCTGCATTCATTCCAAAGCGCAATTTTACATAGGAGATGTGATCATCCATTCCAAAGAAGGAAGAATTCTCTGTTGCTATAAAATGAAATTGGTGATATTGTAAGCCACCCATTAAGTTTAAGCCTGTACTCGATAACATAGCATCTGCTCCGATAACAAAGCCTGGATGTGCTGTTCCTTCAGGTGTAATTAATTTGGCTTGATTTGTTAGCTTTGCAATACCGCCATAGACTACAGCAGCAGGTTGAGCCTGCAAAACGTAGGAGCTAATAAGTAAAGCACAGCAAGTGAATAACTGATTGTATTTCATTTGTTGTTTTCTTTTAGTTTCTTGGTTTGGTGCTTTAATATAATAAATCCAGCTATATACCTTGTATGTGAGGTTATAATCAAATAAAGTAAATCGATGTATCCAGATTTATCCTATTTCTTTCACGACTTGTTTGGCACTCAAACTGACAATTGGCTTGCTATTTTCAAGACTTTTGGTGTCTTTCTTGCTTTCGCATTTTTAGCCAGTGCCTTTGTTCTCTACAAAGAGCTACGGCGAAAAGAAAAAGAAGGTATTTTCAATCCACAAAAATTTATTTCCATATATACCAAAGACGCCATTATCAAAGAGTCTCTTTTTAATGGTCTACTTATTGGGTTTGCATGCTTTAAACTTCCTTTTATATGGGACAATTGGGAATTGTTTAAATCAAACCCAGCTTCAATTGTCTTTAATCTTAAGGGGAATGTCTTTACAGGATTGCTAGGTGGTATTGCACTTGCAGCATTTAATTACTACAAAGGAATGCAATCGCCTCTACTAAACGAACGCAAAGAAATAAAAGTATATCCTTCAAGTAAGATATCCGACATTACCGTCGTAACAGCAATTTCAGGAGTCCTTGGTGCGCGTTTATTTTCCATTTTAGAAAATTTAGATGCGTTTTTAAAAGATCCTATAGGTCAACTCTTATCAGGAAGTGGCTTAACTGTGTACGGCGGTCTGATTGTCGGGTTTATTGCCGGCTATTGGTATGTACGGAAATTGGGTATGGATGGAAAGCATGCAATGGATGCATGTGCTCCAGCAATAGTGATGGGCCAACTGGTAGGTAGAATGGGCTGTCAGTTTTCTGGTGATGGTGACTGGGGCATCGTTAATACGGCACCAAAACCTTCCTGGTTTGCGCTTCCAGACTGGGTTTGGGTATATGACTATCCACGCAATGTCCTTCAACGGGGCGAAAAAATGGCAGACTGTGTGGGTGACTATTGTAATCATTTAGTACCAGGCGTTTTTCCAACACCTATTTATGAGGTCACAGGTTATGCTATCACATTTAGTATTCTCTGGTTTCTACGCAAACGCATTAAAACATCAGGTGTATTGTTTTTCATCTTTATGATCCTTAGTGGCATCGTACGTTTCTTTGTTGAAGATTTACGTGTTAATGAAACCTATGAATTACTAGGAATGAATTGGTCTTTTTCTAAATACATTGCCGTCGGTATTATTGTTGTTGGTTTAGCAGGAGTGACATGGTTATTGCAAAAAGCAAAGCCAGTTGTGGAAACTTCATAAAAGAAATCGCAATTTCGAGAATACGCGATTTGGTGATAGGGTATCTTTTTAAGATTAATTTTACACTATTCTTTATAGATCACCCCTTAGGTTTAAACAAAACGTATTAATATTTGTCGCTATCTCACGATCTCGCCATGCTAATACTAACTATAGAAATCCCTTAATACAGAAATAACTTACTTGCATACGTTTTTCCTTCGTTAGATACTGCCTTTATAATATACTGACCCGCTTTAAGACTTAGTTTGGATAGATCCATAGATTCCTCTAATGAACTTTGGCTAAGGATAATCTTTCCTGACATGTCATAAAGCATCACCAATAAATCTTCCTCCTCTAATTCCAATTGTATCTGCGCATCCCTGCGTGCTGGATTTGGATACATATGGATATTTCCCATACGCTCTTGTTCAAACGTCTTACTTGTAATCCCTCCACCTTCGAATGCCCCAATAGACGGTGGCGAATTAAAAGGCTGCATATTAAAATCTAAACTTAAATTATCAAGAATAAAACCACTTCCAATTGCAGGACTTGTGTCATCCAAAGTAAAATTCTCATCTTGAGAATTTACAAACAAAGGATCTGCTATTATTTGATTTATATCTTCTACTGGAAGAACAGGAGTCCATGTGCTACTTCCTGGTTTAAACCACAAATTATTCGTCAATTCGAATGTTTCCGGACTTGTATTTGGTCCAATATTTACTTCCGTCAAATCATTTTCTAAATAGATAATATTATTTCTAAATGTATTGTCGCTACAGGGTAAGAATCCTTCCTCCGTTGTTTCTTGCAATATCCTAAACACCCAGTTTTCTGGCTTATAAAATGTATTATTAAACACGTGAATGCGCACGGCCCCTACATAAGCTATAGGCGCACG
>Ga0209828_1000569_pt1 | contig 35003 bp, 31 predicted proteins | sample MaitaG_FD_187429 | JGI IMG/M metagenome (GOLD analysis project Ga0209828, IMG submission 187429) | Marine algal microbial communities from Maine, USA - Maine_Asex2 metaG (SPAdes) (version 2) | ecosystem: Host-associated > Algae > Red algae > Unclassified | place: Maine, USA | collected 2015-01-05
GCTCAAACGAATCGGCGAGTCGTTGGGCATCGACCACGTCGAGTCATCGCCGCTGACACGCAGCAGCTATCACGCTGCCGCCTCCGAAGCTGCAGCGTCAACATGATTTTCGGCTCGATTGTCTTCCAGCTGAACGCAGCTGGAGCCAAACTACGCCAATGAGGTACGGTTTCCGATCGAGCTCAAGAGCGCGAACCTATTTGATCGGCATGTTGTTGGTATTGATATCGGGCTGCTCCGACGATGACGCAGCTCGTAGCGCTGTCGAGGGTCGGATGGAAGAGCTGAACGTCGTCGTCAGCGATATCCCAGAAGGGTTCACCTTTGACTATGAGGAGGGCAACTCTGCTGGCACGATGTTCAGGTTCAAGGACGACGTCGATGGCTGGCTCGCGATTGGTCGAGTCGTGCCCGTTCAGACCGGTGTAGTAGGAGAGCCGATCGATCTCGGCGAACAAAGGGTTGGGGTCATTCATCGATTCGCTGGCAGCATTCGGGCGGAGATGCCTGATTCGGATGGCACTACGGTGGTCGTCAGTTCAACACCGAGCTATGAAGAGCTCGCCATATCTGTCTTGCGGGATATTGTCACAAACAGTTGAAAGCGCCTTGTCGGGTGTGACGAGATACCCCAGGAGGGGTTCCATTGGCCCACAGAAGACTTCTGGTGGTTGAACAATGGTGTGACAATCTTGGCACAGAAGGCTTCCTCCTGGGGTAGCGGTAGAAGTCGGCATGGTTGTCAAGGGGCAATTGGGCCGCGTGGGTGTGTGAGTTGTTGATTTGTTGGTCGTGCTGGCCAGAGCGTTGAGGGGTTCGGGGGCCGATACACGCGTGTAAGCCACACTCGGGAACGGCCTGATCGCTGGAATCCACACGCCTAGCGTTGATAAATAGTCTGCTAGTGCTGGGACCCGATGTTCAGGTTCGGGGATGATCTTCGTCGATATGAAGTATCGTGGGGTCATGGTCAGAGTGGCACATCCGGTAGGGAATCCCGCATACGCGCGATCAGCCGACGTGCCGTCAGGGTTCGATCCGTCAATGAAATCGCTGGCGCCAATGTGCGGGCTCGTTCAACTGCCGGTCCGGCTGTGGTGGTCAGCCCAAGACGACAAGCCACTCGATCTTGAGTCACGACAGACCCGCATCTTCGTGTACGAACAAGTGCTCCAAAATGGGACGTCGACCGACGTGCTCGCATGGATCAACCCCTCAGAGCTGCTCGCATGCTGGGACGATATGCAGGTCACCTCTGCAGTCGCCGATACCTGGCAACCCTGGGTCTACTCACACCGGTAGCCGGTGGCGATCACCGAGCGCCAACGAGAACTACTCGCCGAACTGCTCGTTGAGATTGCGCCTACCAGTTCGCCTTCGGTGGCGCTGGCGCACTCATTGATGCTGGGCATCTCGAACGAAGCACCCGAGACCTCGACCTGGTCACCAACGACGACTTCGACGTTGGACAACTCGCCGATTGGCTCTCGGACCTGCTTAACGTGAGAGGCCACACAGTCGATGTGAAACGAAGCTCACCCAGCTTCGCCGAACTCGAGGTCGATGGACTGGCCGTCGACCTGATCCGGGACTGGCGCCGATACCCGCCAACAACGACCGAGTACGGGCCGCGACTTCACGTCGAGGACCTCGTCTCATCCAAGATTGCAGCCCTGGGATCTCGCATCGAAAACCGAGACATCATCGACGTCGCTGAGCTGTCAAAAACCTGGTCGCTGGGATGGATGGTGAAACAAGCCAAGCTACGCGATTCGGGAATCTCAGCTGACACGATGCTTGAGATCGTGCGAATGAACCATCACCGCCCAGGCCAAGGGTTCGGCCGGGCCGAGTTCACACGGGGGAAAGCCCACCTGGTCGAGCAGCTTGAGCAGATACTGGCTGTCGAACGATCAATGCGTCTCCGGAAGGACTGGGAGCAGGATCGACCGAGCCTCGACGACGATCTCGGACTCTGAGAACTGTCGAGACTCGTTCGTAACGCCTAGCGCACCATTCTGTCCGGTTGATTAGGACACCCCGTCACCAACGGCAAAGCAGCGCGTGCGCCCGGATGCGTTAGGAGAAAGCGCTGCAGGCGGACATCGTTCTCGAGCGCTCACACAACCCGTCTGGGGATTGACGGTCCTCACCTGTGGGAGAAGCGCCTTGTGTGGGATGCCACCGGGCGGCACGGTCAGCACGAGGCTGATCCCAGCTACATCGTCTGCACAGTTCGTTGGTCGCTTGCGCTAGATCATCTTGAGCTACTCAGTCGCGCGTCGACTGCCTTTCAGCTCGTCGATGATGTGGAGGCACCGATTGTTGTGTTTGGCGATACGGATCTGGGCACGAGTAGCCAGCCGATCATCCGAACTGCCAACGGATACCGGCCCGATTTGGATCATGATGCTGGAGCGGTGCTCACCAGATCGCACCTGCAGCAGTCAATGCTTCAGTTAGAACGATATGAGACCCTTCTGTCGTCATCTCATTATTCACTCCGCGATGTATGGCCAATCGAAGTGGCCGTGAGCCGCCTGCCCCGTCCGTTTCAGCGCTGGTGTCGCGACTCCGATTCGCTTCTCGGTCACTTTGCGGCTCTGGACGCTCTCATCACGATTAAGCCGCCGAGCGTGGACCACGAGGGTCTTGTCTCGCAGCTACGTCGGAAGATCCCGGTCACAGCATTGGTTACGTGGTCTGGCTGGCAGATGGCCTGATTGATGATTGGTGTTCGAAGGGGTCGCTACTGGTGGTGCCGTCGTTGTAGATGCACTGGAACGCCGGAGCTCAGAACGCTGCAATCGGAGCAGTCGTGGCGTCGATCGAGGCGATCAATTGTGCAGGGTCAAGGCCAATGTCGAGGCCTCGTTGGCCGCCACTCACATAGATGCGGTCACAGGCCTCGGCGGTCTCGTCCACGAATGTGCGCAGCTGCTTCTTCTGTCCGAATGGACTGATGCCGCCCGCCACGTAGCCGCTCGAACGTTCGGCGGCCGGAATCGAAGCCATCGCGGCTCTTTTCGCGCCAGCCGAGCGAGCGAGCGCCTTGAGGTCGAGTTTCGCCGACACCGGCACGATTGCAACAACGAGTTCGTTGCGGCTCTGTGCCGATGTGTGGACTTCGGCCATGAGCGTCTTGAATACGACGTCGGGGTCGAGTCCCAACACTTCGGCTGCCTCAAGACCAAACGACGAAGCCGCAGGATCATGGTCGTACGGGAATACCTCGTAGGCGATGCCAGCGGCGTCGAGAAATCGAGTAGCGGGTGTCTGCACGAGCCCAGTGTTGCGCATCCGCCACAGGTAGCATCAGCGCAGTGAGTAAGGCCCACCCGTGATTGACGTGCACGGCGCAACGGTGCTCTTAATGTGGGCAACTGGTGGCTTCTTCTTTTTGTGGGTAACGACCCGGCGCCGCGAGGTCGGTCTTGGTTATGGCTGGACGATGCGCCTTACCTATCTCGTGGTCGCTGGCCTTGGCCTGACCACCGGGTTAGTTTCGGGACCGCACTGGCCGCGCGAAGTCGCGGGGTTCGCAATGGTTGCTGGCGCGCTCGTTGCACTTGGCGTCAGTGTGCAACGTCGGCGCTCCGGGGTGGCTGGGCAGCGAAGGGTGATTGAGCGACGCAGCCAACGCGTCGCAGATATGACCGGTATCGACCGTGATGAACAACGCTTTGACAACGATGCTCCCGAGTTCCCGCCATGGCTCGATCTGCTCGCCCCGGCATTCGGAACCATCGCCATCATCGCAGGAGCGATACACGCCGATGGCTCCGCATGGCTCGCCATTCTGCGGGTGCTGGCTGGCGCCATCTTCCTGGGCGTCATCAGCGATGCCATGCTGCTTGGGCATTGGTACCTCGTGCAGCCAGGTCTGGCGCGTGCACCGCTGTTGGAGCTCGTGCGATACACCGCGGTGGCGTGGGTCCCGCATGTCATCGTTTTCATGCTGCCTACCGGTATGTGGTCGGTGCTTGGGGGCGACATCGACGATGGTTATGGGGGCATGTTGGGTTGGTTCTGGGCGGCATCGACCATTGCCACGATCGTGCTGGTGTTCGTCACGCGTGCTGCCCTCAAGGAGCGGCAATATGCAGCAGTTATGGCAGCCACGGGACTGATGTATCTCGCCATTCTGACCGCGTTCGGCCAAGACCTTGTGGCTCGCATCTTGTTGGATCGCTAAATCGCCGCCATACTGCCCGTTAGCAACATCAGCAACCTGACGCCCAGCATTGACAAGGTGCGCAGGTACTAGACATGGCCTGAGCGTGAAGGAGACACGATGCCTCGAGCACTATGGAGCGGAGCAATCAGCTTCGGCCTAATCACGGTCCCCGTGCGCCTCTACAGCGCGGTTTCGCGCAAGTCAGTGCGCTTCAATCAACTTGACCAGCGAACTGGCAGCCGGATCAAACGCAAATGGGTGTCAGCGCTCGACGGGGAAGAAGTGCCCAACGACGAGCTTGTGCGCGGCTACGAAATCTCGAGCGGTAACTACGTGACGGTCAGCGACGAAGAACTTCGCTCGCTCGACCCAGCGGCTTCGCGCAGCATCGACATCGTCGAATTCGTGGACCTGACCGAGGTAGATCCGCTGGCGTACGACAATGCCTACTACCTCGAACCCGATGAACTGGCCGTTAAGGCATACAAGGTGCTCTCGGTAGCGCTCGAACAAGCAGGCAAGGTAGCTGTCGCTCGGATCGTCATGCGGCAAAAGGAATATCTGGCTGTCATACGGCCGGCCGAGGGTGTTCTTGTGCTCTCCACGTTGGTGTATGCCGACGAGATAAACCCGGTTGAGGGAATCGAAGGCATCGACAAGGTTGCTGAGATCGAGGTGTCTGATGCCGAGATCTCCATGGCGGAACAGCTGATTAGCACCCTTGAAGCTGACTATGAACCAGAGAAGTACACCGATGGTTACCGCGAACGGGTACTCGAACTCATCCAGAAGAAGTCTGATGGTGAAGAAATCCTGATCGCCGAGGACACGGCGCCCGAAGCTTCATCGCAGGTCGTTGATCTGATGGCAGCGCTTGAGGCAAGCGTGGCTGCGGCTAAGGACGCACGGGGTCGACACCCGTCGGCAAACGACGAGAAGAAGAAGCCGGCGAAGAAGAAGGCCGCCAAGAAGTCGACGGCCAAGAAGTCGGCAGCGAAAAAGAAGGCTTCGTAGCGACCTAGGGGAGCACCAGTGGCCCCAACACAGGTCATCGTCGAGGTTGGCTCGCGCAAACTAAAGCTCACGAATCTTGAGAAGGTTCTCTATCCCGACGTCGGCTTTACCAAAGCGAGCGTCATTGACTACTACGTGCGTATTGCACCAGTCATGCTCGACCACATCGGCGACCGCGGCATCACCATGCGTCGCTTTCCCGATGGCGTCCACGCAGAATCATTTTTCAACAAGCGTTGCCCCGATTGGCGACCTGACTGGCTTAACGCCGTTCGTGGACCGGGTGAGAGCGATGGACCGATCGACTATTGCCGCCTTGACGAAGTCGCATCGATTGCTTGGGCAGCAAACCTGGCTGCACTCGAAATCCACTCGCCGATGGCGAGAGGAGACAACATTGAGGCCCCAACCATGCTCGTGTTCGACCTCGACCCTGGCGACAGCACCGCGATGGCCGAATGTTGCCAGGTCGCGCTGTCACTAGTTGAGGTTCTCGATTCGGTGGGTTTGCAGGCATGGCCGAAGACGTCGGGATCCAAGGGTTTGCAGATGTATGTGCCCCTCAACACCCCACATACCCACGACCATGTTGGTGCGTTTGCCCGGGCGACTGGACAGCTCCTTGAGCGTCGAACCCCGCAGACAATCACCACAACGATGGGCAAGAACAACCGAGTTGGGAAAGTGCTGATCGACTGGAGTCAGAACAGTCGTCACAAGACAACCATTGCGCCCTATTCACTGCGGGCAAAGGCGACCCCAACGGTGTCAACGCCGGTCACCTGGGACGAGGTGGAAGCGGGGGCCACCGGTGACCCGTTGAGCTTTGACGCTGCGACTGTGCTCGATCGGGTTGCCGACCACGGCGACCTATTCGCGCCAACGGTCACGCTAGAACAAGAGCTTCCAGGCTCCTCGCAGTAGCCTGTTGGGCATGCCAACGCCTGCAATTCGTCTCGCACGTAAAGCCCCCGCCTCGTCTGAGCTCCACGGAGTCCCCGTGACTACCGAACAGGTCGCCAATGAGGATGGGTCGTTGCCCTGGAAACAAGTCGCAGCGCAAGGCTTTGCCGGCGAAGTCGGTGAGAGCGCCATGGTCACCGTCAAAGGCTCGGTTCAGTGCTTGGTCGGGCTTGGTGACGGTGCCGATATCGATGCCGGTGTGTGGCGACGAGTCGGCGCGACCTTTGCGCGTGCTGCAAAACGTACCAAGACGGTTTCGATCGCCGTGACGGGTGTGACAAACATTGAGACGCTCGCCGAAGGGATTGCGCTTGGCGCCTACGGTTACACCGAATTCAAGAGCGATCCCGCAACGCCAAAGTTGACCACAGTTTCGCTTATTGGAACAACGAGCAAAAAAGCCGAAGCTGCCGTTAGCGCCGGGCTTGCGCTGGCCGAGGCAGTCAACCTTGCTCGCGACTTCGTCAACGAGCCCGGTGGGAGCCTGACGCCAGAACGTTTTGCCAACGAAGCAAAGCGCATCGCCAGCCAGCCTGGCCTGACCATCAAGGTACTTGGGCTTGCTGACATAAAGAAGGCCAAGCTCGGTGGTCTTCTCGGTGTGAACCGCGGTAGCGATCTACCCCCGCGTCTTGTCGAGATGACGTATCGGTGCGGCAAGCGGGGCGCCCCCACGATCGCGTTGGTCGGCAAAGGCATCACCTTTGACTCGGGTGGACTTTCAATCAAGAGCACCGCGGGAATGGCGACCATGAAATGCGACATGGGCGGCGGCGCTGCTGTCCTTGGGGCTATGTCGGCCTTGCCCAAGGTCAAACCCGAGGTCAACGTGAAGGCGTGGGTTCCAATGACCGACAACATGCTTGGAGGTGACGCAACAAGGATGGGCGATGTCCTCACGATTCGTAACGGCAAGACGGTCGAGATCCTAAATACCGACGCTGAAGGACGATTGATCCTCGCCGATGGGCTATCGCTCGCAAGCGAAGCGAAGCCCGATGCAGTCATCGATCTCGCCACGTTGACCGGTGCCGCAATGGTCAGCCTGGGTAGCGACTACTCAGCGTTGATGTCGAACAACGACGACTTCGCCGCGCAGGTTCTTTCCGCCGCCGACGCAAGCACCGAGCTGGCGTGGCGACTCCCGCTGCCGAAGCGCTACCGCAAACTGTTGGACTCGCCGATCGCTGATATGAAGAATGTCGGCGGTCCCTACGCTGGTTCGATCACTGCAGCCTTGTTCCTGCAAGAGTTTGTTGCCGATGGACTGCCGTGGGCCCACCTGGATATCGCCGGGCCAGCATTTGCTGACTCCGTTCAAGAAACGGGTCCAAAGGGCGGCACGGGCTACGGCGTTCGCACGCTGGTAGCGCTCATCTCGAACTTTAAAAAGCCGCAAGCAAACTAACGGCTGACACCCGAGCTAGCTGGCTACGCCGGTAGGGCCTGCGCCGACGACGTTGGGCTTCCCGATCCTCGGTCGCCGACGCAGGCAAATAGCGCTGTCGCTTAGGTCGCTCGCCTAAGGCAGCGTGTCGGGATCGGTTTGTGCCCACTGCACGGCATGCCACGCAATGCTTGGATGAAAGTGCCAATGGTGTAGCTGACGCTCGGCGTCGTGGTTGCTTTCGCCCAGCGCGAGCAGGGTGCGGGCGAGATGCGCAGCTCGAACGAGTTCGGTGCGACGTTGCGCTCCGTCTTCGGTGGGATCGATTGTCCAACTGGCATGTAGTGCTTGCAGTCGATCGCTTAGCTTGGCGAGCTGGCGGTGGCCAACACGAGGGATCTTGCGTCGCACGTACATGACCTCACCCGCCATTTGGATCATGTTGAACTTGACACATCGATCCAGGGTGCGAGCGAAGGCGCCGCGCCGGTCCATGCGCGGCCCCAACCCAATCTCGGCACTCAACGCAATTGCGTCGAGCTCGAACCCATCGGGCTGTTCTTCGAACTCTTCTGCGAGACGGCGCAGCAGCAGGGTTGTGCTCGGCCCAAGTAGCGGAAGCCAGAACGTCTCGACGTAGGCCGACCGCGGGTCGTGGCCGGTGTCATCTTGTGCAGGGTCAAGCCATGGCAACACCCCAAGCCGGTCAAGCACAGGATCAGTCGGGCCCACGTCTGCTTCTGGACGTGGCGCTGCGGAGCTCTGGGCTTCGGAACGGGGTGTCGTGGGTGATGAAACGGGCATGTGCGGCCTTCCAAGGATCAGGTACTGCGGTGAGTCACGTACTGAAGTAATTCACGTACTGGGGTAAAGCGGGAAGCCCGATTGGCGAAGTACATCGCCCGTCGTGTGAACTATCTTTCAATATATTTCATGTTATGTCAAGCGATTCGATGAAAAATTGGGAGCATGGCACAACCAGGGCTACTCTCGTTGAGTGGATGAACTTCCAGACGCAGCACAGGAAGCACTGATGACTGCCCAACAGCTGATCGACGACGCATCGGCAGTTGCGGTGCTCACCGGGGCGGGAATCTCGACCGACTCCGGAATACCTGACTTTCGTGGACCGCAAGGCGTTTGGACCAGAAACCCCGCGGCTGAGAAAAAGTCACATATCGACACCTACGTCAACGATGTCGACCATCGCAAAGCAAACTGGCAGCGGCTTGCGAAGAAACAAATCTGGGCTGAGGTCGACCCAAACGTCGGGCACCGAGCGCTCCTCGCACTCGAATCTCGTGACAAGCTGCACACTCTCGTGACGCAGAACGTTGATGGTCTGCACCAGGCCGCAGGATCGAATGAAGATCTCGTCGTTGAAGTCCACGGTACGACGCGACGGGTCAAGTGTCTCGACTGTGGCGACGGCGCGCCAATGCAAAAAGCTCTCGACCGCGTGCTCGCCGGCGAAGAAGATCCACCGTGCAAAACCTGTGGTGGCATTTTGAAGTCCGCAACGATCTCCTTTGGTCAATCACTCGAAGTCGAATCACTTGACCGAGCCCAAGTCGCAGCGCAGCAGTGTGACGTGCTCCTGTGTGTCGGCACCAGCCTGGGCGTGTTTCCTGTCGCAAACATGGTTCCGATCGCTCGGAACTCTCACGCCCAGGTCATTATTGTCAACGCTGAGCCAACAGGGTTCGATGAGCTCGCAACGGTGATCGTGCGAGGATCGATTAGCGACGTACTTCCGGTGATCGTGCGCGCTAATCCCGACTGACTCGGTAGCGTTTTCGTATGTCTACGTTTCGAGAGCTGCTGAAGAGCACGAAGGAACAAATCGTCGAAGTCGACACGCAGCGCGGCAGCGAACTTGTAGACGCTGGTGCGGTGATCCTCGACGTTCGCGAGCCAGATGAGTACCGCCAGGGCGCAATCCCGGACTCGGTGCACATCGTGCGTGGCCAGCTCGAATCCTCGATCGAGAACAGCGTGCCGGACAAGTCCGCAGGATTGGTCGTTATGTGCGCTGGTGGCGTCCGTTCAGCTTTCGCCGCCAAGACGCTCGCCGAACTCGGTTACACCCACGTTGTGTCGATGGACGGCGGGTTCAACAAGTGGAAAGACGAAGGTCGTGCGTGGCATGTGCCGGCGACGCTCACCGACGGACAGCGCAACCGATACCAACGGCATCTGCGTATGCCCGAGGTTGGTGAGGCCGGCCAGCTCAAGCTTCTCGATGCCAAGGTGCTCTGCTTGGGAGCCGGGGGACTGGGGTCACCCGCCTCGCTCTATCTCGCAGCTGCTGGCATTGGCACGCTCGGGATCGTCGACATGGATGTCGTCGATGAGTCGAATCTGCAACGCCAAATTCTGCACAACGTCGACCGCATTGGACAGCGCAAGGTTGACTCAGCAAAGGCGACGCTCACGGCGCTCAACCCAGATATCAATGTCGTCACCCACGATGTGCGCCTTGACGCGTCGAACATCCTGGACATCATCGCTGGCTATGACGTCATCGTTGACGGAGCCGACAACTTCCCTGTTCGCTACATGTTGAACGACGCGTCGGTCAAGCTCGGAATTCCTGTCGTACACGGCTCGATCTTTCGATTCGAGGGCCAGATCACCGTTTTTGACCCGCAAAATGGGCCGACCTATCGCGACATGATTCCCGAACCGCCGCCGCCCGGCCTTGCACCAAGCTGCGCTGAAGCCGGCGTCCTTGGCGTGCTGCCAGGAATCATTGGTTCGATTCAGGCACTCGAGGCGATCAAACTTGTCCTTGGTTATGGGGACACCCTCGTTGGGCGCCTGCTGGCGTTCGATGCGGCCGAGATGTCTTTTCGTGAATATCGTCTGCAGGTCGATCCGAAAAACCGGTTCACGTACGCCAACCGCGACCTGATCGAGGTCATTGAACTTGATGGGTTGTGTGCCGGGGTGCTCACCGCCGATTAGTCGTGCAAGGCGCGAGCGACAGATTGTTGCAAGGGTGCACCCAACCTGGGGTGGTTGCCTGATACCCTTTCGGAGTCCTTGCGGGCGGAGTAGGTGTTCTCGACGCGAGAAACCATGCACCACCGCTATTTTCAGACACCTCAACGCCCCGGAATTCTGCGGGCTTGTATCCGATCCTGTATCGCTGTAGTCGCTGCGTTAGCGACCCTTGCAGCATCGGGGGTATCCACACCGACTGCCGACGCTCAGGGCGCCACCGAATTCGTCTTCACCGGCGCCGGATGGGGTCACGGCGTCGGAATGAGTCAAAACGGCGCCCGTAACGCTGCCGATTCCGGCATCGACCACGTCGGAATTCTGAACTTCTACTACCCAAATACCGTCGTCACGCAGGCCGCGCCGCTCGGCAACATTCGGGTACACATCGGCGATTCCGAACGGGTAGAGCTGAGCTCCGAGGGTTCCATCATCTTTGCACGTGGTGGTGTAGCAATCAACTCGATTCCGTCGGGCTCTATAACGATCTCCGCTCACGACGGAGGACTGCAAATCGGCAACGCGTGGACCACGGGATCGGCCTCGGACCCGCTCTATGTCACCTTCCCGCAGCCCGTGAAGGTAGCGAACAACGGTCATCGCTACCTGTGGGGAAAGCTGCAGCTAACGAATCGTAATGGCAAGGTGCGTGTCGTCGAGGATCTGCCACTTGAACAATATGTTGCTGGTATCGCAGAAATGCCGGCTGCTTGGCCACTCGAAGCGCTCATGGCACAGGCGATCGCCGCTCGCACGTATGCCCACGAAGTCACCCTGCACCGTCGCAACTCGAGCGAGTGGGCCCAGGAGTACGACATCAGCGGTACAACCGTTGACCAGAACTACATCGGCTATGACGCGCAGGACAGCGCGTGGGATCAGAAGTGGCTCGCTGCCGTGAGCTCCACAGCTGGCGTCGAGATCGTCGACAGTAACGGCCCCGTGCGTGCCTACTACTCGGCATCAAACGGTGGGTATACCGAGACAGCGGCCTATGTGTTCGCGAACGACGTGGCGCATACCGTGTCGGGCCCAGACCCATATGACGCTGGCGGCCATGATTGGACGGACTGGACACGCACGTACACGCAAGTTTCCATGAGTCGGTGGCTTAACGCCCACGCCGATACGTCGGTCGGCACTCTGACAGCAATCAATGTGCTCGGTGGCGCCGGTGCCTCTGCCCGACTCGATAAGGCAGTTGTAGAACTCGTTGGAACCTCCGGGACCAAGCGCATTACCGGCAAACGGCTAATGCTCGTTATCAATGCCGGTGTCTTCGGCGAGGGCGGCGGACTTTCAACCCACCTCCCGGGAACCTTTACGACGGTTGGCAACGGAGTCAGTGCAGGACCACCTCAGCCGCTTGGCCAGCAAATTCCGGCGACTGCAACGGTGGATCCGCTACTTGAGGGTGCGGACGAGAACGACGACTTTGTGCCCCCACCAGGGTGGGAGCCTGAACCCGGAACCGGTATTCCACCTGGCAACCCGGTGGCACCAGGTACCAATGGTTCGGCGCTCGACAACGAAGAAGGACCTGCAGTGCCCGAGGATTGGGAGCCAGAACCAGGCACTGGTGTTCCACCCGGAACGCCTGTACCACCAGGTGACCCAGTTCCCCCTGGCGACCCTGTGCCAACAGGTGATCCAGTTCCGCCTGGTGATCCAGTGCCGCCGGGCACGCCGGTCGAACCAGAATCTGAGGCCACAACAACCTCGGGCGAAACCCAGAGCTTTGAACCACCAGAGGGGTGGGTGCCGGAGCCAGGCACCGGTGTCCCGCCGGGATCACCCGTAACGCCAGCCTCAGCGACCAACGACGAGATAGTCGGCGGTACCGGTGGCGGCGATGCACGCGCCACCGGAGTATTTCTGGTGACGCGCACAGCCGACCCCGACGCAGCGATCGAAACAACTTTTGAGGTCGTTGCGCCCACCGCCGAACTGGCCGCCGAATCGCGCGCCCGACTTAACGAGCTGCAATCAAACGCAGCGCTTGGCCTCTTTGCGGACATCGACGTCGATGGCTACGTTGCTGCAGTTGCACCGCGGCCGGTCCACGGCGTTTGTACAGCCACCCCTGACGGGGTGACCTGCGTGCCGCTTGAGGCGCTGCAGTTAGCCGACTGACCAACATCTCATAACCTGCTGGCAAACTGATCTGGTGAGCAGCCCGCGTCGAGCCCCTGAAATAGAAGCGCTGTTCTATACCTCGACGACGCGGGCGTATAGCTGTCAGGTCTCCCCAGCACTCATCGACCAACTCTGCGAAGAGGAGCGGGGCGCGCTGCAACCGATGGCCTCAGCGCGCCAAGCCGAGTTTGCGACTGCTCGCGCATGCGCTCGGGCGGCGATGGCGGCGCTCGGGGTCGAGGGTCCAGTGCTGCGCCGCGATGGTGGCTCGCCCCAGTGGCCCGACGGAATCACTGGCTCGATCAGCCATACACGTGGTTTCTGCGTCAGCGTGTCGAGCCGCGACGACGTCGCCGTTGGCATCGATGCCGAACAGGTCGCTCGGATCCGGCCAGCGGTCGAGAAGCGCATCTTGGGTGACGTCGAGCGCAGCGCTCTTACTGGCCTTGACGCAGACACCCGCCAGGTAGTCGTAGCGACCATCTTTGCGGCCAAGGAGGCCTTCTACAAGGCTCACTATGAGGTCGATGCCCGATATCTCGGTTTCGATGCCGTGCGAGTAAATCTCGACGATGCAGGAGCCGTGTCGTTCTCTCCTGATTCGGGCGCGGTCGACGACGCAGTGCTTGCTCGCGCACGCGGTCGCATCCACCTAGATGTAGGGCGTGTCATCGTTGGAGTCACGATCGACACATCTGACTTTGCCGTGCCGCTACCCTCACCGTCGTGACAAAGCTCGTAATCATAGGTGGTGGCCCCGCTGGCAATAGTTGTGCAACATACGCTGCACGCTTTGGCGCAGAGGTCGTCATGGTCGAAGACCAGATTGTGGGCGGCGCCGCGCACCTACTCGATTGCGTTCCGTCCAAGGCCATGATCGCCACCGGCGGTGCAATGGCGTTCTTGCGGCGCACCAAAGGCATGGGCCTTGAGGACGTCGATCCGCATATCGACCCTGCGGCTTTGCGCGATCGCCTCAGTGGCATCCAGGACCGATTGCGTATCTCAGCGACAAGTCTGCTCGGCTCACAGGGTGTGCGAATCATCCAAGGTCGGGGCTCACTTCTGGGCCCGAACAAAGTCCTTGCCAACCACAACGACGGCGCTGTCGAAGAGCTTGATGCTGATGTCATCGTGCTCAGCACTGGTAGCCGCCCGCGAATTCCAGACTGGTGCGTCATCGATGGTGAGCGCATCCTGACGACACGAGACGCCTACCCGCCCCCAGAAATCCCTGAGCACCTCGTGGTGATTGGATCAGGTGTTACCGGTGTGGAGTTCGTGCACATGTTCGACTCGTTCGGGTCCGATGTGTCACTAATCGTGAGCCGTCAACAGGTGCTTCCGGGCAAGGATCCCGAGGTCGCAGCAGTCCTCGAAGAGGACTTTCTAAAACGAGGTGTGCGACTTCTCAAAGGTGCTCGCGCAACATCGATTGAAACCCTTGATGCTGGTGTCAAGGTGAACTGTGACGACGGTCGCATCGTCGAAGCCAGCCATGCGCTTCTCGCGATTGGTTCGGTGCCCAACAGCGACGGACTTGGGCTCGAACAAGCCGGCGTTGCAACTAAGTGGGGTTATGTCGACATCGACGCTGACTGCCGTTCTTCGATTCCGTCAGTCTTCGCCGCCGGTGATCTAAGCGGCAAGCTGCCGCTGTCATCGGTTGCTTCAATGCAAGGCCGAAAAATCGCCGAGACTATTATGGGTCGAGCCACACATGGGCATAACCGAGTCGACTACGACAAGGCGGCATCAGCGATTTTCACCGAGCCCGAAATTGCCGACGTCGGGCTCGCCGAAGCCGACGCATTCGCCGAAGGTCGAAAGATCCGTGTTACGAAGGTGCCGTTCGCAACGTCGGCAAAGGCGCTCATCAATGATGATCCCCGAGGATTCATCAAGATTATTTCTGACCCAGCAACCGGTGAGGTGTTGGGCGGGTCCATTGTTGGGCGACATGCTGCTGAGCTGATCGCGGTGCTCTCGTTGGCGGTCACCGCCAGCCTCACCGTGCGAGATGTGTATGACAGTCTGCTCGTTCACCCAACATTGGCAGAGCTAATTACCGACGCCGCCGAATAGTGGCGGCTGCGTCGAATGGATCTGTCGGTGAGGATCTCGGGGACCCACTGGCTTCGATAGGGCAGCGCATTGGCGCTCGCGTCATCGATTGGGGCATTCTGCTTACGATCTGGCTTCTGCTCGGCGGCGCCACATCGGAACGGCTTGAAGACGGCACGCTTGTATTTCAGCGATGGGCGATCATTGCTTGGTTGTGCGTTGTTGTGGCCTTTGAGACGGGATTTGTTGCATGGCGCGGTCAGACGCCCGGCAAACAGGTCCTCGGAATCGAGTTGGTGTCGCTGAAACAGGGACGGTCGCTTTCGTTTCCAGCGGCGCTCACTCGCGTGATGCCTGTTGGGTTTGCGATAGCGGTGCTTGGTAGCTTCTTCCCGATCGTCATGGTTTTCGTGTATTTCAGCGCCGCGTTCATGGAGAACTCACGCGGTGTGCTTGATCTCATGGCCGGCAGCGTTGTTGTCCAGGCCCGCAGTCGTAGCGCCGAGGATCCAGAGAACGATTAAGCCTCGATAACGACCACAATGTCGCCAGCGCCAACGGTGTCACCAACAGCGACCTTAATTTCGGCGATGGTGCCTGCAATGTCCGCGCCGATGTTGTTCTCCATCTTCATTGCCTCAAGCACTAAAATTGTTTCTCCAGCAGCGACGGTTTGACCGACCTCGACCTCGATCTTTACAACCGTGCCCTGCATGGGCACCGCAACCTTGCCGTTGCCTCCGCCCGAGCTGCTCGAGGACGCAGCTTTGCGACGAGACGGACCCGCAACTGCCGGGGCGGCTGATGATTCTGGGACCCAGACGCTCACGCTGTAGCGGCGGCCATTGACCTCAACAGGAACGTCGCGGCGAACACGAGGTGCGTCGTCGCTGTCGTCCGCTGGCTCGATCTTGGCGCTGACACCGGTCAGGTCAAGGGTCTCCTCGACCCATTTCGTCGAGTGGCTCATGGCTGCAAAGTCAGGATGGCCCACGATTGCGATGTCGGCAGGAATGGTGGTTGCCACGCCGTCTACGACAAGCTCGTCGAGCGCACGCAGCGTGCGCCCAATGGCTACCTGGCGACTGTGGCCCCAACACACGAGTTTGCCGATCAGGTTGTCGTAGAACTGGCTGATCTCATCGCCTGACTCGTAGCCAGTGTCAAAGCGGGTCCCGAAACCGCCGGGCGCGACGAGTTTGGTGATCTTGCCAGGTGCAGGCAGGAACTTGCCCTCGGCGGGGTCTTCGGCGTTGATACGAATCTCAATCGCGTGGCCGGTGATCGTTACATCGTCTTGGGTGAACCACAACGGTTCGCCCGAAGCAACCCGTAATTGTGCTTCGACAAGGTCGACGCCGGTAACCAGTTCGGTCACGGGGTGTTCGACCTGCAGTCGAGTATTCATCTCGAGGTACCAGAAGTCGCCGTCTTCGTAGAGAAACTCGACCGTGCCTGCGTTGACGTAGTCGCAACCCTTTGCAACGGTCACTGCGGCTTCACCCATGGCAGTGAGAACGGCGTCGTCGATACCGGCTGCGGGAGCTTCTTCGACGAGTTTTTGGTGGCGTCGCTGAGCGGAGCAATCGCGGGTTCCGAGATGCACGCAGTTGCCATGGGCATCGGCGAGGACCTGGACCTCGACGTGTCGTGGTTGATTTAGGTAGCGCTCAAGGTAGAGCTCGCCGCGCCCAAAGTAGTTGAGGGCTTCTCGGGTTGCACTTTCGATTGCCGCCGTGATGTCATCGCCGTCGTTCACGACCTTCATGCCACGACCGCCGCCGCCAAACGCGGCTTTGATAGCGACAGGCCACCCGTATTCGCCCGCAAAGGCGGTGACCTGATCCGCTGTGGTCACGGCATCGGAGTTGCCGGGCACGCCCTGCACGCCAACCTTTTCGGCGGCAGCGCGGGCGGAGAGTTTGTCGCCCATGACCTCGATGGCATCAGGTCGCGGACCAATGAAGGTGATGCCCAGGTCGGTCACCGCCTGCGCAAAGTCTGCGTTCTCACTGAAGAAGCCGTAGCCAGGGTGCAGCCCGTCAGCGCCGCTCTCCTGCAGGATTCTGATGATCGCGTCGGTGTTCAGATAGCTCTCGGCAGCGGTCTGGCCGCCTAAGGCATACGCCTCGTCTGCGAGGCGAACATGGAGAGCGTCGCGATCGAGTTCGCTGTAAACAGCTACGGAAGTGACGCCCAAGTCACGACACGCACGGATGACACGGACGGCGATTTCGCCGCGGTTTGCAATAAGTACCTTGTTCAGCACGGCAATAGCCTGCCAGATATGTCCGCCGGAAACGAACGCCACGAGTCAGCTTTTCTAAAAGACGCACTGGCGGGCACCCGGTTTTCCAAAGTTGAGTGGCTGTCCGAGACCGGGTCGACCAACGACGACTTGCTCGCTCGCGCTCGCCAGGGTGCTCCGGAACAGGTGCTCATCACTGACCTTCAGACTGCTGGTCGCGGTCGACGAGGGCGGATCTGGGATGCCCCAGCACGTTCTTCGATACTCATGTCGACGTTGCTGCGGGGCCGGTCGCCCGAAGACGGCTTTTGGGCGGTGGGGGCGTTGGCGCTCGCTGCGAGCCAGGCCGTCGATGCAATCGTGACATCGCGATGCAGCTTGAAGTGGCCAAACGATGTGATGCTTGGCGATCAGGCAGACCAGAAAAAGGTCGCGGGTGTCTTGGCGCAGGTCGCCGACGATGTTGTCATCGTTGGAATTGGGATCAACGTCAACTGGCCGAACGAGGTTCCCCCTGCGCTTGCCGAGCGTGGCACCGCAGTGAATCGTCATACATCTGGCGACGTCGAAGTTGATCGTGCGGCGCTCACGGTCGACATTTTGCGACGTGCAATCGGTCACCTTGACGCCGATGCTGCTGAGCTCCGAGCGGCGTGGCGGATGCAGTGCGCGACAATCGGTCAGCATGTCCGGATTGATCGTGAACCAGACGCGATCGTTGGAAATGCAGTCGACATCGGCCCAGATGGCGCCTTGGTCATCGAAAATGATGTGGGTCGCACGGTCCACTACATGGGTGATGTCGTGCATTTACGGCCTGCGTGATAGTTGCAAGGCGATTGCAGCTCGATTGCATTCTGGGGCCGAAGTTGGATGCTGACACCTGTGAGCGCACTCGACCAGATAGCGTGTTCCGCCATGGCTGAGGACACAAATGGTTGGTCTGAAAAGGGCAAAGGATCGCAGCGTGGACAACGCCCTGCGAAGGGTGAAACGAGTGATGACGCGTCTACACGCTCATCCTCGACCCCGTCACGTCCTTCGAAACGAGACACGAGCTCAACGTCGGGCAGCGGCGACTCGTCGGTCGTCCGCACGCCATCCGGCGACGCTGGCGCCCGCAAGGTCGCCCATGCCGCCGCCACCGCTGGTCAGCGAGATGTCTCGTTCGCTCAACGGCTTGGCTTTCCCGCTCTCATTGCCCTGATCTGCTTGTTGGGTATCGGCGTTGTCGTCTACGCACGTTCGACACGCGACGCGCTCGCCTCTCCTGTCCAAAACCTTGACCACTGGCATGCGGTCTACGGCGTATACAACTGCAACTTGACGGGCGAAGGCGACGACAAGTACCTGCCGCCATTTCAGTCGACCCAAAGTGACACGGGCATTCATTCGCACGGCGATGGCATCATGCATATCCACCCCTTCTTCGAGCTTGCGTCGGGCAGTAACGCTCAGATGCGTCACTGGCTTACCGAGATGAATGTTGAGATCACGCCTGAACAGATTGTTGTTTCGAACCAGTTCGACCCTCCGGCTCAAATGACTGCAGGCCAAGAATGCGCCGACGGCACCGGAACGGCCGAGATCAAGTTGTTGCATTGGGACTTCGACTTCCAGGCCCTTGCCGATGACAGGCCGGAGCCAGAGGTCATCACCGAGGATTTCGGCCTGGTCAAGTTTGATCACGACCGCGAGGTCTACGTGTTCGCATACGTCAGCGAGGACACCGACCTTGCTGATATCCCGATCCCGCCACAAGTTCGTTTCAATACGTTGAACAACGTGAGCAACGCGATCGAATATGAGCCGGAGACCCTCATTCCTCAAGACACCGGAGTCGGCGTCACCGCCACCAATGAAGACGGCGAAGAAATAGACGTCACCGTCAATCCCGGCGAAGACGGCACCGACGCTGGTGAAACCGAGACCGACGAGTAACGGGCTGTCCCTATAAGTCCAGCTCTTCAATGAGCCGTGTGCTGGAGTCAGCTTTTGCTGTTCCGCCCATGCCATAGACCATCGTGATGCCGTAGCGATCGCATACGTCGGTTTCAGGCACCGCGTCGCCATCGGGGTGGCGATCGCCGCCATTTCCGAAGACTATGGCGTGTTCAGGAAACTGCTTGGCGATTGCTTCGATGCTTGCGCATACGGTCGCGTCGCCGTCAACGGCGATCATTGCGTGGTCGACAACGCGCAACGCTTCAACGATCCGCAGTCGATCTGCCTCGTCGATGATTACGCGGCCCTTCTTGAGTTGCTGTTGCAGGTTGTTGTTCACGATCACATAGAGCTCATCGCCCGCAGCTGCGCCCGCCTCGATCATGTCGAGGTGCCCCACGTGGATCGGGCCAAAGTAACCGCTCAGAATGACCAACGTTGACTGGTCCGATGTTTCCATGGTCCCTGCTTATCGGAAAAGGTCGTCGGCTGCGTCGCGCACAAGATCGTTTTGGACTGACGACTCACCAAACCATTCGGTGGGCCCACCGCGAATCACCGCAACCGGAATTCCGGTGGTTTTGCCCATGGCGAGCTCGGCTGCCGAGGCGAGCTCGTCGACCAAAGCGACCTCGGTCACCTGCATGGTGCGGCCGAGCGCATCGGGAGTCCCACGCAGATCCAAGATCGCTTTGACACCGGCGCACCCAATCGCAACGTCGGTCACCCCTCGGCGCCACGGTCGTCCGAAGGTGTCAGAGATGATCACCCCAACGTTTACGTTGTACCGGCCCCGTATCGCATCTCTGATGCGTCGAGCCGACCGGTCGCTGTCGTCGGGTAGCAACGCTGCGGTGCCCCGTTCAACGTTGGACAGGTCGATTCCTGCATTCGCGCACACGAAGCCGTGCTTCGTTTGGCTGATGATGAGCTCACCTCGACGGCGCAAGATACGTACTGATTCGCGCTCCACGATGGGCTTGTGGCTGAGCGGATTAGATGGGTCGATATCGACCATGGCGCCCTCAGCCTTCGACACGATCTTTTGCGTGACCATCACAACGTCGTTTTCGACGAGTTCGACTGCGTCACAGATCATTCCGGCGAGGTCGTCTCCTCGGGTTATCTCGGGTAGTCCTTCGACCGGAAAAATCTCAAGTCTCATCAGCAGTGTCCTGTACGTATGGTTCGTTGGTTGGGTGTTAGATGACTACTCGATCAAGTGTGAACCGAGCAAGGTCTCTGGCGACGTCGATGGAACTCATCATGGTGTTGGTCACGTGCGGGGTCATGCCAGCTGAGCGCACCGCATCGGTTAACGGTGCGTCGATGTCGTCGATCACAAGGTGTTCGGCGATTTCGTTGTACACGCCCGCGACCCCTGCTGCAGATTCTTGGTGTCCAAATGAGCGCATTAGATCTGCGGCTGGGCCTTTGATGGCAGTGCCGCCAACGATGGGTGATATCGCAACGGTGCTCGCTCGACGAGCGATAATGGCCTCGCGTATTCCTGGCACAGCGAGTACCGGGTCGATCGACACGAACGGGTTGCTCGGTGCGATCACGATGCGGTCGGCGGTTGCGATGGCATCAATGACGCCCGGTGCGGGTGCAGCGACAGCAGCGCCATCGAATTCGACGGAGGTGACGGTGTCGGCATGTTGGCGTTCAACGAAATATTGCTGGAAGTCGATGGTTTCACCGGATGCGACGGTTACTCGGGTGCGGACGGGATCGTCGCTCATCGGTACGATCGACAGTGCGAGATCCCATGCCGCAGTGATCTCTCGCGTCGCCTCGCTCAGCGTGGCACCCTCAGCCAGGCGTTGTGTGCGATACAGGTGGGTTCCCAGGTCACGGTCACCGAGTCCAAACCATGTTTGTCCGCCGTAGCGATCGAGGGTTTCCTTTGCCTGCCACGTTTCGCCAACGAGGCCCCAGCCGGTTTCAGGGTTAATCACCTCTGCAAGCGTGTAGGTACACGTGTCAAGGTCAGGACTGATGGCGAGCCCGTGCAGGCGCATGTCGTCGGCGGTGTTAACAATCGCGCACACTCGGGCCGGGTCGACGGCACGTACGAGGCCTCGCAAGAATCGGGCAGCACCAACTCCACCACAGATCACGGCGACGTCAAATGGTCCGGTCATTGGTTCGCTCGAATCACGCTGCGCTCACCCCGACTGCTAGTCACGTCGGGTGAGACCAGAGAGCTTCAGCAGTTCGGGCCCCATTGTTGCCAAGACCTGGCCGACCTCGCCGAGTTGCTCGCCGCGAACACCGGGGACTGCGTCGGCGATTCCAGTGACCATTGCGCCCAAGATCCCAGAGGCAGGTTCAGCAATCGCTTCAAGCTGATCAATCACCGAGTCGATCAGGGGCTCCAACGTAGGTACTTGCTTGACGAGTTTGCGTCGTTCGATATTGATGCGGCGTAGCCCGAGGATTGCGCCACCAACGCCTATTTCAGCCAATTCGCGCAAGAATTCATCGATGTCGAAGTCTGCGGGGCCGTCCACGGAATGAAGTGTACGCGGACATCTGGTGGGGGTACCCATCCGATCAAACAGACATGGGTACTCTCGTGCAATCGTGGTCGAGCAATCCCCACCTTCTCAAACCCTCAGATCGCCGTCGCAGACGGGTGGACCTGACGCGCCCGGCGCTACGTATCCCCTTGTGACCGTGGCAATGGTTGCGCACAATCCAGGTGCATGGTTTGACGAAGTACTCAACTCGATCCGTGGCCAGGACTATCCTTCGCTTGAGATTATTGTTGTCGACGCAGCAAGCGACATCGCTGTTGCACCTCGGGTACATCACGTTATTCCCGAAGCCACCATTGTGCCCCTCATCGCCAATCAGGGGTTCGCGAAGAACGCAAACACCATTCTTGAGCACGCTGATCTGGGACCGTATCTGCTCGTCTGCCATGACGATGTCGCCCTCGCTCCGGACTGTATTCGGCGGCTAATCGAAGAAACGTTGCGCTCGAACGCTGGCGTCGTCGGCCCAAAACTGCTCGACTGGGACGACCCCAACCGGATCCTCCATGTTGGTCTTGGCGCAGACAAGACGGGTCTGGTGTCCGACCTTGCTGAGCCGGGCGAGTATGACCAGGAGCAGCACGATGCCGTACGCGATGTCTTCGCAGTGCCCGGTGCTGTCACCTTGCTGCGCACCGATCTGTTTCGGGCACTCGGCGGATTCGACGAAGCAATCACCGCGCACGGTGAGGACCTCGACCTGTGCTGGCGCGCGCATGTGCTCGGCGCCCGCGTCATTGTCAATCCAGCAGCGACTGCCCGCCATCGAGAAGACCTGTCGACGCGAATTGTCGGGCACGACCGTGACCGGATTTCGAGGCGACACCGGATTCGAGCCATGCTGTCGAATTACGGGCCGCTTCACACGTTGCGGGTGGTGCCGCAGGCACTTGCCGCGTCACTGATCAACGCTGTGATTGCCTTGTTTCAAGGCCGGATTTCAATCATTGCCGACATCTTTGCTGCATGGTGGTGGAACCTGCGTCAGCTGCCTTCGATCAGCGCTCGGCGTCGAAAGCTGTCACAAATCCGTCAGGTCGGTGATGCCGAAGTCCGGGCGATGCAGATACCAGGCTTTGAAGGTCTGCAAGCGTGGCGGCGGCGCAGGGCCGACCTTCGGGCTGATACCGAGAGCTTCGTCGATGACGCCGAAGCCGAATTGGCTGCTGCTGAGAAGCGCCGCTGGTTCCAGGTCTCGGTTCTTGTGTGGACAGGCATCATCGCAGTGCTGGCTTTTGGTAGTCGCGGGCTCATTACCGGTGGACTGCCGATTTTCAACGAGTTCGCCGAGTTTCCCGACGCTCCAAGCTCGTTCATAGCGGAGTGGGGGAGCACCTGGCGAAGTACTGGTGTTGGCGGCGAGGCCCCATCGTCGCTGCTCCATGCACTATTGGGTTTCGCTTCTATCGCGTTGTTCGGCCAGGTCGCACTCCTGCGACTGCTTGTAACGGTCGGCATGCTCGCTGTAGGTGCCGTCGGGGCTTACCGCCTCCTCATCGCCTTCAAATCGGTCCCAGCGCAGCTTGTAGCGCTTCTTGTGTACGTGGCTGCTCCATTGCCGTACAACGCGCTCCACGGGGGCAGCTGGTCCGGCCTAGTGGCGTATGCGTCGATGCCATGGATCGCTCGTTGGATGGCGACTGCTGCAGGAATCCCTCCCTACGGCGACGAGGGCACGACGACTCGGCGGCGAGTTGCTGACACGGCAATGGTGGCGCTCGTTACCGCTGCGGCTGCACTTGTTGAACCATTGATCGCTGCAAGCATTGCATTCCTTGCAGCGGGGTGGGTCGTTGGTGGTCTGGCGACTCGTCGGATTGCTGGTCTTGGTCGGTTGCTTGCCGTGACTCTGGGTGCAACCGTCATGGTCTTTGTGCTGCTCATGCCAGCGTCGCTCGGCGTGCTATCGGGCACCGCGCAGTGGTCCATTCTGGGAGGCACGGCGGCGACGTCGACGTCGGGGGTCCAACTCAGCGAGCTGCTTCGCTTGGCAACCGGGCCCCACGGTGCATCGACCGTTGGTTGGGCGCTGCTCGTGTTCCCCGCTCTTTCGTTGGTTCTTGCGTTCGGTCAGCGATTGGCGTGGGCAACGCGCTCGTGGGTCGTTTTCGTTTCGTCAGTTGGACTCGCTTGGTGGTCGACTCAAGGCGACGTTGGCGTCGGGTTGGCCGACCGTCACGTGCTTTTGGCGCCAGCGGCGGTGAGCTTGTCGATGGCAGCGGGCATGGCCGCCATGGCCTTTCGTCGGGATCTGCGGCGCTATCGGTTCGGCTGGCGTCAGGCGGTTCCCTTCGTCGCTGGTTTGGCCGTTGTGTTGTCGGCTGGTGCCGGCCTTGGCGGAGCCCTAGACGGACGCTGGCAGGTCGCAGATGACGGCTACGGCGGAGTGTTCGAATTCTTCGAAGACAAGACGACCCATGCGCGCACGCTGTGGTTAGGCGATGCCGAGGTGCTCCCGGTCGAAGGCTGGCGCTACGACGAAGATCTAACCTTCTCGATCACGCACGCCCGTACACCCACGGTGCTCGACATTGTGCCGGGCAACGCCGACGACATTACGTTGCGGATTCGCGACGAGTTCGCTGATGAAATCGCTGGCGGGTCCAGCCGACTCGGCGCTCGGATGGCGGTTTACGGTATTCGCTATGTTGTGGTTGTTGAAGCCAATGCACCGGCGCCGTTCTCGACCATAGAACGTCCGGTTGACGCAGCAATCTTGGACCGCCTTACCGAGCAACTCGACCTTGTCCGGCGCGAGGTCCGCCCCGGTGCATCGATCTATGAGAACCTCGCGTACGTCCCTACAGTTACAGCGTTCGCACCCGGGGCACTGATTAGCGAACCCGCTGGTTCGATTCCTGATGAATTTTCACTTGCGTTGCGCGAAGCAACGCTGCGAACGTATCGAGGTCGGGCTGAGATTTCTGAGATTTATGTGGCCTCGCCGGTTACGGGCAACTGGTCAATGAACGTCGATGGTTCGCCAGTAGTTCGTCAGCGCATCTTTGATTGGGCTCAGCTGTTCACGGTTGACCGGGCAGGTACAGCGGAGCTCGTGCATAGCAACGATCGGCTGCTGTGGTTCGCAGGGATCGGCCAGCTGGTCGGTTGGATTGCAACCATTACCGTGCTCGTTCTCGGGCGGAGGCGGCGAACATGAATCGCTGGCCTGCTGTCGTTCTTATTGTGTTGATGCTCGGCGGTCTTGTAACGCTCGATCAGCGCTCACGCGATGGTGCAGCCGACGATGAGGTTGTGAGTGACCTTTTGCGGTCATCAGCAGCGTCTGGTTCTACGTGGTATTGCCCAGCTGGCTTCACGACTCCTGACGCCTCAAATGACCACACCGTCATCATTACCAATCCAACTGACGCCGCTGCCTCCGGTACCGTGACGATCTATCCATCGCTCGTTGATGTACTTGGCGATCCGGTTCCCTTTCCCCGGGCTGCGCAACCGGTCGAGATAGCAGCGCAGTCGCAGCTTGAGCTTTCACTAGCGCCGCTTGTGGCCTCGCTCGACGTGGACCTTGCTACAAACACCGGAGCGTTTGTGGCTGCTCTTGCCGAATTCGACCAGAGCGGCGTGCACGTCGAACATCGGGTCGCCGCAACGCAGGGCAGCGATATCGGGCCGTGCGCAAGTTCAGCGAGCACACGCTGGTGGTTCGCGAGCGGCACCACGACAGCTGACGTTAGCTATCAGCTGTACTTGCTGAATCCGTTTCCTGACGATGCAGTGGTCGACATCAGCTTTGCAACCGACGACGGCAGCCGCAGCAAGGCTTTCAGCGGCAAGCTGGTGCCAGCGCAGAGCCTTACGGTACTGCAGGTATCCCCAGAGGTTCCCGTCAATGCACAAGTGGCGGCGGAGATATCGGTGCTCACCGGTCGAGTCATAGCGGAGCGCATCCAGATCTTTGCCAATGAGGCAGGACCTTCGGGTCTGTCCATGTCGCTCGGCGCAGACCGTCTTGCAGAACAATGGTTTTTCCCGGCTGGCAGATCGATACCGGGCGCGGCGGAAAGCTACGTGATCTACAACCCTGGCGAAGAGGCTGCCGAAGTTGAGTTCGAACTAAAACCAGACAGCGCTGATCGGGTCGGAGACGTTGCGCCGCGGTTCGTGCCAGTTGGGCCTCGCGAGCGTTGGATCGTCACGGTGAGTTCACAACCGTCCCATCCGGTCGACGCGCTCGCGAGCATTGACGCCACGGCCATGACCTCTCCCAGTGAGAGATTCTTCACGTCTATACGCAGCTTCAATGGCGTTCCCGTTGCTGCAGAACGCATCGTGACGAGACCGCTTGCTCAAGGCGGCGTTACGTCGTCGCTTGGAACCAATGTTGCTGCAACTGAACACTTCGTTGGGATCCCGGCGGTGATCAGCGATGCTGACGCTGCGACGCTTGCGGTGCTTAATCCGGCGGGTGACACGATTGCACGGGTCCAAGTACTGCTGGGGGGCCCGACAGGCGAGCGGCTCGTCACCGAGGTCGAGTTGGCGCCACGCCGTCGCGCCGTGCTGGCACTTGACGAGATCGTCACGGCCGAAGATGAATGGGTCCACCTCGTGTCATCGACGGGAACCATTGCCGAGGTCACGATCTCGGCGGGAGCGATCGTGATGAGCACCCCTGCCATAGCCGTCGACGGAACGACGAGCGTTCCGGATTTGTTGGCATTCGAGTAGTCGGAGTTACACCCGGCAGATGAGCTGGCCGTGCACGACAACGAACCAGCCGTCGGGTTCCTCGGCCCACGCCCGCCAGGCCTCGGACATCGCCACAAGGTCCTGTTCACTCGCAAGGCCAAGCTCAAGCGCTTGGCTTGCCAGCGAAGAGCCGACGACACGATCGGCCCACGTCGATCCCCACCAGGCCCGCCGGTCGGGAGTAGCGAACAACCAGCTGTCAACAGATGCTTCGACATCACCGAGCCCTGCTTGTCGAGCCCACGCAAGCAGATGTCGCCCTGCGTCTGGCTCAGCATTGTTGGCCTGCGCAACTTGTCGATAGACCGACTGCCAGTTGTCGAGCACCGGCGATTGCGGAGCCCAGTGCATAGCCGCATAATCGGCGTCTCGCACCGCTATCACGCCACCTGGCTTCGCGACTCGTTGCATCTCTTTGAGTGCTGCCACCGGGTCGCTGACGTGCTGGAGCACCTGGTGGGCATGCACGATGTCGTAGCTGTCATCGCCAACGTTGAGGCCGTAGAGATCCATGGTCGCAAAGCCTGCATTGCTGTCTGAATAGCTGGCACTGGCGCGTGCTACGACGTCGGAACTGTTGTCGATACCGAGCACATTGCCGTCGGGCCCCAGTCGCTCGGCAAACTCCGCCGTTATCGACCCTGGACCACAACCAACGTCGAGCAGCGATGAGCCAGGCGTGAGAAACTGTTCGATATACGCAGCGGAGTTGGCGATTGTTCGAGCGGCGTGTGCACGCACCACGCTCTCTTGGTGGCCGTGGGTATAACGATCCTCAGTCATGCTCCGCGACGATAGTGCGCAGCGCTTCGCGATGGTCGGGTCCCAGCGGGCCGACGAAGCCAGCCTGGGTTTGCCCGTTCGAGTCAACGACAATTGCGGTGGGCACCGACTCGATCTTGTAACGGCGATGAAGATCAGCCTGATCCACGACTTCGATATTCTGTGTGGCGACTGTTGCAGATTCGTACGCAACGAGTTCGTTCCAAACTGCTTCACATGATGCGCACGTCTTGGAGGTGAACACCGCAATGAGAAGCGGCGCATCGGGTGCACGAAAATCGCGCCGATCAACGCTGCCGGGGGGAACGCCGGGTATCGGCGTGGGTGCAGGGCGTCGACGCTGCTGGTCCCACCACGCAAGTGCGCCCGCCGTCAACGCAACTGCAGCCATGACAACCAGCGTGATCGTCATATGCGCGGCAGGTAGAAGTCAGTTGTGCTGGCTAGGCGCCAGGTGTTCCAGGCAAGTCATCTGGTCGCTGCATCAGTTGTGCGGCGTTCTGTGGAACCACGGGGTTGGCGCTGAGCTGGTCCGTTGCGTTCGGGTTTTGTGCGACCGCGAGCAGCCGGCTGACTTCGTCGCCCGCAATCGTCTCTCGTTCAAGCAAGGCCCGAGCGACCAAGTCAAGCCCGTAGCGGTGCGTGGTTAGAACTTCCTTGCAGCGAGTTTCGGCGCTGTGCAAGATATCGCTGACCTCGGCGTCGATGACGTGCGCCATCTGATCGCTGTACTCCTTGGTTGAGACCATCTGGTCGCCCATGAAGACTTCGCCTTGGGAACCCCATGCCATCGGACCGACCTTGTCGGACATGCCCCATTCGCGGACCATCTTGCGGGCGAGTTCGGTGTTGCGCACTAGGTCATCGTTTGCACCGGTCGAGAACTGACCGAAGACGAGTTCTTCTGCGACGCGTCCGCCCATGCGAACCACCAATGAGTCCTCGATGTAGTCTTGGCGATAGATGTGACGTTCGGACTCGGGCAGCTGCATCGTGACTCCCAAAGCCATACCGCTTGGGATGATCGTGACCTTGTGCAGCGGGTCCGCCGCTGGCAGCACCGCCGCACACACGGCATGACCAGCTTCGTGGTACGCAATCGCCTCTTTCTCTGCGTCACTCAGCGCTGTTGATTCGCGTTTTTGACCCATCAAGATCCGATCGCGAGCGGACTCGAAGTGTGACCCACGAATCATGGTGTCGCCTGAGCGAACTGCGAACAACGCCGCCTCGTTTACAAGGTTGGCGAGGTCAGCGCCACTCATACCAGGGGTTCCGCGAGCAACAACGTTCAGGTCAACATCGGGGGCAGTGCGTTTGCCCTTGACGTGAACTCGCAGAATCGCTTGGCGATCTTCGAGTTCGGGCAGTGGCACGACAACCTGGCGGTCAAATCGCCCCGGGCGCAGCAGCGCCGGGTCGAGAATATCGGGCCGGTTTGTGGCCGCCATCATCACGATGCCTTCGGTCGTTTCGAAGCCGTCCATCTCGGACAGCATCTGGTTCAGGGTCTGTTCGCGTTCGTCGTGGCCTCCGCCCATGCCAGCGCCGCGTTTGCGGCCGATCGAGTCGATTTCGTCGATGAAGATGATGGCTTTGCCCATCTTGCGTGCAGAATCGAACAGGTCGCGCACTCGGCTAGCGCCGACACCCACGAACATCTCCATGAAGTCGGAGCCGCTGACCGACAGGAACGGCACGCCAGCTTCGCCAGCGACCGCACGAGCGATCAGTGTTTTACCAGTGCCCGGAGGGCCAACGAGCAGCATGCCTTTGGGGATGCGGGCGCCGATCTCGGCGTACTTGTCGGGCTGCTTCAGAAACTCGACGACCTCGGTGATTTCTTGTTTGACGCCTGCGTAGCCCGCAACGTCTTCGAAGGTCGTGCCAGGACGCTCGGTTGTGTACGTCTTGGCTTTTGAGCGGCCGATGGACATGATGCCACCGATTTGGCCCTGGGCTCGCCGCTGCATCCACCAGAAGAAGGCAATGAGGAGGCCGATTGGAATGAGCAGCGGCACCAGACTGGCCCAAACTGACGACCTCGGCGTTGTGAAGGTCACTTCGATGTCAGGATCGCTTGCCAAGATGGCTCGGTCTGAGTCAGACAGCTCAATCGGACCGTTGCTGGTGAAAGCTTCTCCCTCGGGTTCGTCGTCGGTCGTGGCGTCGTCGGCTGTTTCAGCAACCGCGAAGTGACCCGTGATTTCACCACTGAGGTTGTCGATCTCAGCATCGGCTACTTCGCCTGCTTCAACCTTTGCGAGAAAGTCCTCAAACGGAATCTCCTCGCCAGTGTCTGATTGCGAGAACGGTAAAAAGAACAGGGCCAGTACTGCGAACATGGCGAGCCAAAGCAACATTCGTGACCAGCGCGGATCTGCCTTTTTGAAGCGACTGTCGCCGGTTTCGTTGCGTGGGGGTGGTGGGGGAGGAGGTTTCACCATGTGACTAGCGTATGTCCGTTCTTTGGCAGTTCGATGGCAACCCTGCCGGTCGAGGCCAAATTGTCGATTGGAACAGCGAAACCGCTGCGAGGTCATAGGGCTAACCACTGGGCAAAGCCGTGTATTCCGACGCCACACGACTTGTATCCTAAAATGATGAACGATCTCCAGCAGCGGCTCGCCTCCATCGTCAAGGCTTACGACGTTCGTGGCACCTTCCCCGACGAAATCGATGCGCAGGTTGCCCACCGCCTCGGGCTCGCTTTTGCGGCGTTTTTGCACGAAGATGACCCCAACGGTGATCGAGTGCTCGTGGGTCATGACATGCGTCCGTCGGGGCCCGAACTGGCAGGTGCGTTTACCGAAGGTCTTCGGTCACGTGGCTTTTCAGTTGTTGACCTCGGCCTTATCTCGACCGACCAGATGTACTTCGCCGCAGGCTCGTTAGACGCCCCTGGGGCAATCTTTACTGCATCACATAATCCTGCGGGATACAACGGTATCAAAATGTGCCGAAAGGGTGCGGCGCCTGTGAGCACCCCCGGTCTTGAGTTCATGCGCGACTACGCCGGCTCGGTCGATCCAGACACGCTTGGCGATGCGGTCCCAGGTTCGCTTGAGCAGCGTGACGTACTCGCTGACTTCGTGGCGCACGTTCACAGCTTCATCGACGTCTCTGCGTTGCGCCCGCTCAAGGTCGTCATTGACACGGCGAACGGCATGGGTGGTTTGGTCGCACCAGCGACCTTCGCCGACCTGCCGATCGAGCTTGATCACCTCTATCCCGAACTCGACGGCACCTTTCCAAACCATCCTGCTGATCCGATCCAACCCGAGAACCTCAAGGATTTGCAAGCACGGGTACTGGAACTTCACGCTGACATCGGTCTGGCCTTCGATGGCGACGCAGATCGAGTTTTCATTGTCGATGAAAAGGCTCAGCCAATTTCGGGTTCGATCACCACAGCAATGGTCGCCGCAGCAGTGCTGCGGGCGGAGCCGGGCGCCACAATCTTGCACAACCTGATTTGTTCGAAGACGGTCGCCGAAGTCATCACTGAACGCGGCGGTACTCCCGTGCGAACGCGAGTTGGGCACTCGTTTATCAAGGGCACAATGGCCGAGACGGGCGCGGCCTTCGCTGGCGAGCATTCTGGCCACTACTACTTCCGTGAAAACTACCGAGCCGATTCGGGGCTTATCGCGTCGCTCGTGGTTCTCGAGATGTTAAGCAAGGCTGACGCGCCGCTGAGTGAGTTGAGACAGCCATTCGATCGCTATGTCGCATCGGGCGAGATCAACACGACTGTCAAGGACATCGACGCGGTGATCGAAGCTGTTGCCGAGCACTTTGCGGACCTGGGTGCAACGAGTGACCGACTCGATGGGTTGACGGTCGATATGGGGGATTGGTGGTTCAATTTGCGGGCCTCAAACACCGAACCGCTGCTACGACTCAATCTTGAGGCGCGGACACAAGCCGAGTGTGATGCTCATGTCGGTGAGGTTCAGGCACTCATGACGCGCTGATGCGCGTCCCGATCCCGAGTTCTTGTGGTTGACTAGAGGCTGTTATGACACTTAGTTCTGAACTACTCGCCGTGCTCGCTTGTCCCGAAGACAAGGGCCCGTTGCTCTACTTCGGTGACGAAGGTGGTCTGTACAACCCCAGGTTGCAGCGACGCTATTCGGTGAAAGAGGGTATCCCGATCATGTTGATCGATGAGGCCGAAGCCGTGAATGACGCCGATCATCTCGAACTCGTCGCCAAAGCTGAGTCCGAAGGCATTACCCCGACCTTCTAGCCAACCGATCGCGGTGCTCGCAAGGCCGCAGGAACCGGCAGTCCTGGGCGCGCAATGGCGGTTTCGAGAACGAAGCGAGCGCTGTCGAAGTGCCGATCTCACCATGCAAACGTTGCCGGTTGCGCCACTAGGGAATGCCAAAGATCGTTTCACATGTGACGTCGGCAATGTCAGTGCCGAGATTCCCGGTGCACGAGTCGGTGCCGGCATCACCGATGAGTACGTCATCTGCCTTGCCACCGCGCAATGTGTCATTGCCGGTGCCGCCACTGAGCGTGTCCAGGCTGTTGCCGCCCGACAGTACATCGTTGCCGGAACCGCCAAACAGGACGTCTCGGCCGTTGTCACCGCTGATCGTGTCGTCGCCGTCCTCGCCCTTCAACATGTCGTCACCAATCAGGCCCTTGAGGTCATCGTCACCGGGCCCGCCACTGATGTCGTCGCGTCCGAACCCGCCAAATACTTTGTCGTTGCCGGCGCCAGCGAGAATGAGATCGTCGCCGCCAAACCCGCCGATGAAGTCATTGCCATCGTTTCCAGTGATGACGTCATTGCCGGTCCCACCGAACAAGAAGTCGTTGCCGTTGTCGCCGGAAATCGTGTCGGCGCCTTGTTGACCGCGAATGCGGTCGTTGCCATCGCGTCCAATGATCACGTCGTCGCCAGCGCCACCAAAGATGAAGTCTCGTCCGTCACCGCCGTCGATGTTGTCGTCGCCGTTGCCACCACAGATGGTGTCTTCGCCACCGAAACCCTTGATGATGTCGCTACCACTCGAGCCCAGGATCACGTCGTCGCCAGCGGTGCCGATGCCTGCGTCGCCTAGCACCATGTCAATCGTTGCGACCTTGCCATTGCATAGCCCGGCGGGTTCGACAATCACGGTGACCTGGGAACTGGTGAAACTGCCGAGCCCATCGGTGATGGCGTAGCTGAATGTCACGGTTCCGGTGAATCCGCTCGCCGGCGTGTAGGTGACGGTCTGGCCCGCAAAAGTTGTTGTGCCGTTCGTAGATCCGCCGACGGTGGCCACGGTGAGCGCATCGCCGTCGGCATCGGTGTCAGGACCGCCACCACTGCCATCGATGACATTGATCGTCACGGGTAGCGAGGGTCGAGTCGACGCCGAATCTGGCGTTGCGATAGGCGGGTCGTTGACGGCCGAAACCGTGATGGTGACATCTGCGGTTGCGGTGTGGACAGGATCGCTGGCGATATAGCTGAACGTGTCGACCCCGCTGAAGTCGGCAACTGGCGTGTAAACGAACGACCCATTGCTGTTAAAAACCAGCGATCCATTCGTTGGTCCAACACCGATGGTTGCGGTGACCGGCGAGGGGTCTGGGTCGGTGTCGTTTGCCAGAACGCCAATGCTTGCGAGCACGTTCAACGTGCCGTCTTCAGCGACTGTGTACGCGTCGTCGGTTGCGTCAGGCGGCGTTTCGCAGTCGAGGCAGCGCAGAATTCGCAGGTCGCCAAGCCCGGCGTCGTAGTACGCAACAACGGGCTTGTTGTTGAGGTCAAAGGCGAGTGACGTGTGCTGTCCTACGTTACCGACACTGTCAGGAACAATCGGCGTTTCGACACCAGCGCAGTCGACGTCGTCGCAGATGAGGAGTCGGAGGTTCCCATTCGTGACGCCGTAGTACGACACGACCGGATTGCCGTTGGAGTTCACGGCAATTGAGGTGTCCCGGCCAACGTCACCCGCGGAGTCAACGGTGAGCGGCAACTCGATACCAGCGCAGTTGGGATCATCACAGTGCAGGACTTTGAGGTCGCCGTCGATTTCGTTGTGGTACGAAATAATCGGATTCCCGGCTGGGTCCAGAACGATCGAGGTGTGGGTGCCAACGAAACCGTTCGTGTCAGGGGTTGTGACGCTCTCAGTCCCTACGCAGTTCAGATCGTCGCAGTGCAGGACCTTGAGGTTGCCGTTGATGGCATCGTGGTAGGCGACCACAGCGAAACCGGATGAGTCAACGGTGATCGAAGAATGCGTTCCAACGAAGCCGGAAGAATCGGGCACGGCGATTGACTCGCCAAAGCCCGAGCAGTTGGGATCGTCGCATCGCAGCAGCTTGAGATCTTTGGCCGTTGTGTCGGAGTAGGCAACAACAGGGTTGCCTGCGGCATCGAGGGTCAGCGATGCATCGGCACCAACATTTCCAGGAACGTCTGGTGAGGTGATGGAGTCGCCGCCGGGTGCACAGTTTGGATCGTCGCAGTGCAAGATTTTTAGGTCAACGTTGGTCACGTCGTGATACGCAACGACGGGGTTGCCCGCCGAGTCGAGCACGAGTGAGGCGAACTTACCGACATCGCCGACGGTGTCTGGTGATGTGATCGAGTCACCTCCGGGAGCGCACGCCGGATCGTCGCAGTGCAAAATTTTGAGGTCGCCGTTGGTGCTGTCGTAGTACGCGACCACGGGGTTGCCGCTTGCGTCGATAGCCAGGGATGCATAGGCGCCCACGTCGCCAGCGGAGTCAGGTACTTCTATTGTGTTCGCTGCCAAGGCCAGCGAAACCGAAGTAACGACGGCGACGACTAGGGCAACGACGGCCAAGAGCCCGAAACGTAATTTCGGGCGTAGACGTTTTGGAAACTGATTCTGTCTCGTTGTCTCTGCTGAGCTAGCCCCGAGAGCTGCCATGAGATCGCCTTCGAAATCGAAAAGTTGTGCCCTATACACAGAACGTAGTCGGTGTTCCCCACTTCAGGAAGTAGGTGATTGTGCCTACGAGGGTAGCTACTCGGGTGCGCCCCTCACGATCAAACTATGTCAGTTCGGCGATGAACGCCAGTGATTTGCCTGGTTTAGGGCACGCCGAAGATGTTCTCACACGTCGTCGACGCAGTGTCGTCACCCGTATTGCCGGTGCAGGTGTCACTTCCTGGACCGCCATCGAGGCTGTCACTGCCCTTGCCACCACGCAGGCTGTCATCGCCTGACCCGCCGCTCAGCGCGTCGAGGCTGTTGCCGCCGGAAAGAAGATCGTTACCCGATCCGCCGGACAGGTTGTCTTGGCCGTTGTCACCGTAGAGGCTGTCGTTGCCGTCTTCGCCGCGGATCGTGTCGTTCCCGATCAGGCCGCGTATCTGGTCGTCGCCCCGGCCGCCGTCGATGGTGTCGGGGCCGAAGCCGCCAAAGATCTTGTCGTTGCCGTCGCCGCCGTCGATGGTGTCGGCTCCGCCAAAGCCGCCGATGGTGTCGTTTCCGTCATTGCCGTTGATTATGTCGTCATCGATGCCGCCATAGAGGAAATCATTTCCGTCGTTGCCAACAATTGTGTCAACGCCCTCCTGGCCGCGCAGCCGATCGTTGCCGTCGCCGCCAGTGAGTGCGTCGTTACCTGGGCCACCAAAGGCGAAGTCTTTGCCGTCGCCAGCGTTGATAGTGTCGTTGCCGCCTTCGCCACAAATCCAGTCATCGCCCTGCCCGGCGTTGATGAGGTCGTCACCGGGCGTACCGAAGATGACATCTGGTCCGCTTGTCGGCGACCCTGCGTTGGGTTTGCGTAGGTCGATGGTCACGAGTTGCCCGCCGCAGTAGACGGGTGCTTCGACATTGATGGTGACGGTGACGGGGGAGCTGGAGTCGGTGGCGTCGTTTGCCCGGTAGCTGAAGGTGTCGGTGCCCACGTAGCCAGCAGTGGGTGTGTAGGTGAATGAGCCGTCGGCGTTGACAACGACGGTCCCGTTGGCAGGTTGGCTTGCAACGGTCGCAGTGAGGGTCAAAGAATCGTCGTCGACGTCGTTGGCCAAGACGCCGG